>Ga0210040_10000435_pt1 | contig 70537 bp, 54 predicted proteins | sample CryGeyCG12114_NA_FD_185462 | JGI IMG/M metagenome (GOLD analysis project Ga0210040, IMG submission 185462) | Groundwater microbial communities from aquifer - Crystal Geyser CG19_WC_8/21/14_NA (SPAdes) (version 2) | ecosystem: Environmental > Aquatic > Deep subsurface > Groundwater | place: USA...
CTACCGGTTCAGCCATCGAATCGTTTATTCAAACCGATGCCGCCATTAACCCCGGCAACAGCGGCGGGGCGCTGGTAAATGCCAGCGGGCAATTAATCGGCATTAATTCGGCTATTGCTTCCCAAACTGGTAGTTATGCCGGCTATGGATTTGCCATCCCGGTAAACCTGGTAAAAAAAGTTGTAAGCGATTTCCGTAAATACGGCGAAGTCAAACGCGGTTACCTGGGCGTAACTTTCCCGGCACCGTCGGTAGAAGACCAGATGCTGCGTGAGCAGGGCATTAATCCGGCTTCGGTTAAAGGCGTATATATTACCGGCGTACAAGGGGGCAGTGGTGCCGCCGCCGCCGGCTTAAAAGCCGGAGACATTATCCAGCGTATCGACGGAGTACAAGTTGGTTCTTCTGCCGAGTTCTCCGAAAGAATCGCCCGGCACCGTCCGGGAGATAAGGTGGAAATATCATACCTGCGGGGTGGGCGTACGGCCAATACCAGTGTAATGCTTAAAGGCGCCGAGACAGTTAATGTGGTGGCTGATAATACCAGTACTGCGGGCCGGGGACTGCACAGTAAACTTGGCGCCGCCTTTGCTCCCTTGTCAGACCGCGTTAAACAACAATACCGCTTACGTTCCGGCATAGTTATTACCGATCTGCAGGAAGGTGGCTTTTTCGAAAGCTCCGGCATTCCGAAAGGTACTATTATTACCAGTGTAAACGGCCAACGTGTAAACAGCGTAGCTGACCTTAATAAAGCCCTGGGAGCTTCCCGGAGCGGAATGGTGCGGTTGGATGGTATGACACCCGATGGTACCGGATTTGTATTTAACTTCCCGCTCGGAGCATAGTAAAATACTGGACCAATTACTCGCCCGTAAGAGTTTACCAAAACTTGCCTTGCGTTATTAAAGTGACGGGCATCTTAGTTACTGGTTGTCAATAACTAAGATGCCCGTCACTTTATATTTTATACAAGATTGTATTAACCCCGTTCCTGTTCAGGAAAAAGCTTCTTTTGTCTTCCTGGAAGGATTTTTTGTTTAGAAAGGGAAATAGGTGAAACAAGTTTTACTAATTGTTACCTGTAAGTCATTCTATTCAATAGATCTTTTCAAGATGACAACTATAAGCGTATAGATTTAGGTATAGAGCTATTTCTATTTGGTATAATAAATAAGCTTCCGAGGTATTTCAAAATGGCAAAATATTATTTAATCAGCAATTAAAAACCAACATTACCAATGAGATAGCTTTTCGGAAATATATTTAGAAACTATATTTTGGAGCTTTTTAGTTAGAACACCTATAGGCTTCTAATGTATTTATTATATGCAACCATTCAATTCGCCCGTTCTATCTTAACTTTTTTATTTTTAATTCTTTCGCTTTGTAAGGTTTGCACCAGCTTACTAGCTTTACTCCGGCTCACAGCAGCATAGGTTGCATAATCCTGTACTTGAATAATACCCAACTCATCTTTTTGTAACTGGCCTTTCTGCAGCAGGAAACCCACTACATCGCCTTTGCTGATTTTATCTTTTTTGCCCGCACTAATGTAAAGCGTTTCCCAAGGACTAGGCGGTGGTAAAGCAGGACGTACCGGTAGGGTTTCGGTGGGAAGCGATAGCGGCAGATAATCCGGTTTTTCACCGGAACGCAACAGCAGGTAAGCCGTGCCTTTGGCCTGCATGCGGGCCGTGCGTCCGTTGCGGTGCACATAGGCTTCGGCATTGGCCAGCTCATAATGTACCACGTTTTCTATTTCCGGTATATCTAGTCCGCGGGCCGCCAGATCGGTGCTAATGAGCAAATGGTAAGTACCGTTCCGGAATTTCATTAAAGCCCGTTCCCGGTCGGGTTGCTCCAGGCCGCCGTGGAAAATACCGTGCGCCAGCCTTTGCCGGGCCAGGTAGCTGCTGAGTTCTTCTACCGCGTCGCGCTGGTTACAGAAAACCAGAGTGGATTTATTCCCGATCTTACACAGCAACCGGAATAAGGTAGCAGCTTTATCGGCATTATCCGCTACCGGCACAGCTTTAATCTCCAAATCAGGAATACTGGGTATATCTTGCAGGAAATTTAGCTTTTCCGGGTTTTGCAACCCGGTAAATGCCGGTATCTGCGGCATAGTGGTGGCTGAGGTGAGCAGCCGCTTTTGCAAATTTGGTAGCTGACCAATAATATACTGCATATCTGCTTCAAAACCAAATTCCAGGGATTTATCAAATTCATCGAGCACGAGAGTATGGATGGTGGCGCCCGTAATATTTTGCTCCCGTAAATGAAACGCAATACGCCCGGGCGTACCTATCAGTACCGCCGGCGCATGAACCAAACTTTTTTTCTCGGTATGGGTAGCATGTCCGCCGTAAAAGCATTTTACTCCAAAACCGGTACCCATTTTTTTAAACACCTGTTCTATCTGCAGCGCCAGTTCCCGCGCCGGTACCAACACCAAGGCCTGTATGCCCGGCGCATCGGGTTGCAAGCGAGCTAAAAGCGGGAGTAAAAAGCCCAGCGTTTTTCCCGAACCAGTAGGGCTCAGTAACACCACATCGTGGTGATGCGCAGCTGCTAAGGCCGCTTCCTGCATGGGATTAAGGTGGGTAATTTTAAGATTATCGAGTAACTCTTGCCACATCTAAGTAAGTTTATTTAGGATAATTGTAAAGGTACGGTATTTACCGTATTACACATTTTGGTTAGTGGCAGGCAGCTGGTAACAAAGATATATATGGCTTATCTACCTAAATTTAAATAAATGTATTGTTTGCGTATGAAAAGCCGCTGCTATATAGAAGCTTGTAGTATTAATTAAAGACTAAACAGAAACAAGAAAGCAATTTTAGGATTAAGCCATCATTCGTACTCAGCATACCCATTATTGTTTTATATCGTATACTATCTTAAACTTACAATATCTATTTATACCAGCTTTATTATGACTTTTTACTCTAGCAGTCCGGAAGCAATACTTTTTGATGCGGCTCGTAAAGGCGATGTCGCGTTGTTGCAGGAATTAATCGGGCAGCAGATTGATATAAACAGCCGCGATGGCCGGGGCTTTACCCCCTTAATACTGGCTACTTACGATGAGCACCTGGAAGCCGCCAAATTCTTAATTGCGGCCGGCGCCAACGTAAACATTCAGGATTACAGCGGTAATACGGCTTTAATGGGCGTAAGTTTTAAAGGCTATCCCGAAATTGCCCGCCTGCTCATAGATAACGGTGCTGATCTTAATCTGCAAAATGGCAGCGGCGGTACGGCTCTCATGTTTGCCACTTTGTTTGGCCGTAATCAATTAGTAAAAATATTAGTAGAACACGGGGCCGATAAAACCCTACGCGACAGCCGCGGCCTGACGGTATTGGATATAGCCCGGCAACAAGGCAACGAAGAAGCCCTATCATACCTCCAGGAATAAGCTGATACGAAGAATTGCGGCTTGCAACCCGAATTACGTTGCAGTACCGGAAATTTAGCTGATAGTAAATATTAAAAATTCAGCCCGAAGCCCTGCTCAAAACCTGAGCTACCGGGTAGTACCGCGTTTATCTAGCTTTCCTTTTTCGTAAATCAGGTTGCTGCTCCGGTTATATTCTTTCAACAAGAAAGGCTCAAATGGCTCCGTATCGGCAGTTTCGGGGTATTGCCACTCGTACCGTTTACGATTCCGGAAAGGCCAGTATTCGTTCCAGATGCCCACTTTTTTTCCGTTTTCGTACTGTCCGTCCCAGGCCCGTAAACCACTTTCAAAAAACAAAACGTATTCGCCGTTCAGTTTGCCCTCGGCGTACGGAATTACTTCTTTTATCTTGGTTTTAGCGGCATCATAATAATTTACAATAGCGTCGCGCGGAAAACCTTTTTCGTAGTATATTTTATTTATCAGGATATTCTCCTCGTTGTTGTTCTGGCGGTAACTTTCCCAACGCAGGTGGCGCGTACCTATATAATAATACCCTTCTTCTACTACCCTTCTCCCGATCATTCTTTTGTACGGACCATGTAGAATATGTGCTTCCTTGGGATCGATGGTAGCATCGCGGCGAACTTTATGGTCTTTGGTATTAAAATAGTATTTAGCTGGTGCGTACCGGCTGGGCTCTACATACTCGGGTAGATAATAAAATATCTCGATAGTAGGATTTTTATTATTACCGGATTTGGTATAGCCTCTTTTTATTGGGTAACCTAAAAACTCTTTCTTGTTTTTAGGTTGTTTGCGTTTCTTTTTTCTAGGATCATTGGCTGCGGCCGCGCTATCAGTTACCAGCGCCAGTTCCGGCCGGGTTGTATCGGCCGAAGCAACTACGTCTTCTCTCTTTTTCAGGAAACCAAAGCGGGTTCTTTCTTCCGGCTGGTTCACCATGGTTTCTGCATCTACATTGTAGTTGCGCTTGCTGCAGCCTAGTAAAGTTAGAAAAGTCAGAAAAAAAAGAATGTAACAAGTACGGGAAAAAGGCATTTACTTAAAAAGGTATTTTTTTTGGTGAACGTAAAAATGGTAAGAAAAAGTATGCTGACAATACAAAGCTAGTTGCGAATGAGTTTCAAAGTTGAAAGACTTAGCTTTATTTTTGTTATTCCTGGTATTACCATCTGCATTTCTGGCCTTTACTTATTGATAAAAACAACGAGATGGTGTCTAAAAAGGAGTGAAAGACAAATTTTGCTTTTAATTAAAGTAACAATCATTAATAAAATTTATTATTTTATTAGTTTTTACTTCTTTATAGGTGTATTTACTAGAAATGAGATAAAGTAAAAGAGGCTGTTCCGACTTTTCGGACAGCCTCTCTTAAATAAAAACAATTGACAATTATTACTCTTGCCCAATCAATTCCACGCTGCGTTTTACGAAAGCAGTTAGAGCCGATCCGGTAAGCATATTTTGCGATAACAAGGCCAAATCGAAAGCTTGTTTCGCTATTTTTTCTTTGGTTTCGTCGGTCGCTTTTAAAATGCGGCTGTTAATAGTGTGGTTGGCGTTGATGCTCACATTGTAAGTATCCGGCAGATTACCCATAAACATCATCCCGCCACCACCGGTGCGTTGCATATCTTTCATGCGGCGCATAAACTCCGGCATGGTAATTAATACCGGAGCATCGTTCGGCGAAAGCGGTTCAATACTTACCTGCATGTTGGTATTGTTAATAGCCTTTTCGTAGACTTCTTTCAGCGCAGTTTTTTCTTCTTCACTCAGAACGCTTTCTTTTACTTCATCCTTTTCAATCAGCTTGTCAATATTTTCGGAATCAACGCGTTTTAAAGTGGTTTTTTCCAGCTTTTGCTCCAGCATACCAATAAAATGGCTGTCGATGATGGTATCTAATTTCAGCACATCGTAGGCGCGGTCTTTGGCGGCTTCTACAAAAGCGTGTTGTTTCTCCGGATCGCTGGTATACAACAGCACCAAATTTTCGTTTTTGTCTTGCTGATTGGCTTGTACGTATTCTTTGTATTCGTCCAGGGTAAAGAATTTATCTTCTACGTTTTGTACCAGCGCAAAATTCTTGGCCCGGTCGTAGAATTTTTCGTCGCTCAGCATGCCGTATTTTACAAACAGCCCGATGTCGTTCCATTTCTGCGAGAAACCTTCGCGGTCGTTACGGAATAATTCAGCCAATTTATCGGCTACTTTGCGGGTTATATAAGTATTGATCTTTTTCACGTTGGCGTCGGCCTGCAGGAAGCTGCGCGATACGTTTAAAGGAATATCCGGCGAATCGATAACCCCATGCAGCAACATCAGGAATTCCGGCACTACATCTTTTACTTCGTCGGTAATAAAAACCTGGCGGCTGTATAACTGTATTTTGTTTTTCTGTACCTCAAATTCGTTCTTCACTTTCGGGAAGTACAAAATACCGGTCAGGTTAAACGGATAATCGACGTTGAGGTGAATCCAGAATAACGGCTCTTCGGCAAACGGATACAGTTCGCGGTAGAAATTTTTGTAATCTTCGTCGGTTAAGTCGGCTGGTTGTTTGGTCCAGATCGGGGTTGGGTTATTAATTACCTCGTCTTTAAACTCCACTTCTACCGGCAAAAATTTGCAGTATTTATTCAGGATGGTTTGCAGACGGGCTTCTTCCAGAAACTCTTCGGAATCAGCGGCAATATTTAAAATAATATCGGTGCCGCGTTCGGCGCGTTCAGTTTCGGTAATGGTAAATTCGGTGCTGCCATCGCAAACCCAATGCGCCGCCACCGCATCATTCTGGTACGATTTGGTAATAATTTCAACCGTATCAGCCACCATAAAGGCCGAATAAAAACCCAAACCAAAATGCCCGATAATCTGGTTCGGTTCCGGCTTGTCTTTGTATTTTTCTACAAACTCCGTGGCGCCCGAAAAAGCAATCTGGTTAATGTATTTTTTTATTTCTTCGGCGGTCATGCCAATACCGTGGTCGCTGATCGTAATTTTCTTGGATTCTTTATCCACCTGCACTTTTACTTTCAACTCCCCTAAGTCGCCTTTAAATTCGCCGATAGCCGATAAACGCTTTAATTTTTGTGTAGCGTCCACGGCATTAGAAACCAGTTCGCGCAAGAATATTTCGTGATCAGAATACAGGAATTTTTTAATGATCGGGAAAATATTCTCGGTATGAATGGAAATATTACCTCTTTCTTCCATAAATATTTATTTTAATGATGTTTTGCTTTTTAAACCCGAACTGCTCTTTCAAAAGTTGTTCCAGCTAATGGTTAGGGCACTTTTTGTGACAGGTTGGCAGTTTACTAAAACTTTTTTTATATAATCGGTTAAAATATCCTTTACCAGAGTATCCGTTTCAGGTTTGTTTACGTTGCAACCAATAACTACCTTTAGGCTATATTATTAATTACGTGCCTGTTTTCACCAGATGTATATCGCTGTTGCTGTTGCTCCTGTTTGTGCGGGTGCTGGTACCCGACACCCTGATTCTGGCCTTACACCAACACACCCACACCGTAGAAAAACGCTTAGATACCCGCTGGGGCGACAAGCAAATAGCTACCAAGCACATTCACTGCCCTACCGATCATCTGTTTCATAATACTTTTTATACCTTACCTGCGGCCGTAGTACTGTTGCTTATGCCGGAACACCGCAGTTCTTACAAGCCGTCTTTCCAGGCCGTTTGGAAATTTACCTTTCCTAATAACCGCTTATCGCGGGGCCCGCCCTTTGTATTCTCTTCTTTAGCTTAACGCTAGTATTTGCTTTTTACGCCGATTTAAACGCAAGTTTTGTTTATAACCTTAGCCGTTTATTTCGCCGGTAAAATATATAAGTCAATCTATTATCTAATCAGCTTTACCGGTCTTCCGTTTCGTACCGGTATGCTTTTACTTTTTTGAGATGAGAATATATGCTATAACTTTATTTTTTATTTTTTCGGTATCGGTAGCTTGGGGGCAAAACAGCCTGCGCGGCCATGTAACCGATGCCAATACCCAGGAAAGCCTCATCGGGGTCACCATTTATTTACCCGATATCCGGCAAGGCGCCGCCACCAACGAAGCCGGCAACTTTGTAATCAACAATTTACCGCGGGGCCGTTTCCTGGTGCAGGTACGCTTAGTAGGTTATGGTGCGGTGGTGCGCACCATTGATTTAAATGGACCTACTACTTTTGATGTTGCCTTGGCGCCGTCGGTAACCGAATTAGGTACGGTACTGGTAACGGGCGTATCGGCCTCCACCGAAATGCGCCGCAACCCCATACCAACCAGCGTGGTGAACAACCAGGAATTGCAGCGGCGGGCCAGTACCAATGTTATCGATGCCATTGCCCGCACCCCCGGCGTTTCCCAGATTACCACCGGCGCCGCGATTTCCAAACCGGTTATTCGGGGGCTGAGCAATACCCGCGTGGTAACGTTAAACAACGGCATGCGCCAGGAAGGCCAGCAATGGGGCGATGAACACGGCGTAGAAATAGATGAATACTCCGTCGACCGGGCCGAAATTATAAAAGGCCCCGGCAGCATTATGTACGGTTCCGATGCCATGGCCGGCGTGATTAACTTTATTGCCGCCGACCCTGTAGAAGAAGGTAAAATTATTGGCTCTTACGCCGGTAATTACCAAACCAACAACCATTTAATTGGCAATTCTATTATGAACGCTGGTAACCTGAACGGTTTTAACTGGCAAACCCGCGTGAGCCAGAAACTGGCTGGCAACTACCGCAACCGCTACGACGGCCCGGTGTACAATACCGGTTTTAAAGAATTCAACCTGAACGGCTATGTAGGCGTGAACAAAAGTTGGGGATTTTCGCACCTAAATTTTAGTTCGTTTAACCAGCGCCTGGGCCTTAACGAAGGCGACCGCGACCCGCTGGGCAACTTCCTGAGATTAGCCGAAATAAACGGCGTAGAAACCGAAGTGGCCGCTACCGGCGAAGATTTACAAGGATATAAAATTGAAGAACCTTACCAACGAGTAAACCATTTGCGGTTTGCCTTACAAAACAATTTTATTTTGGGCGATTCGCGGGTTACGTTAAACCTGGACTGGCAGCGCAACCGGCGGCGCGAATTTGGACATGAACCGGGCGAAATAGCCGAACCGGCCCCCGACGAAGAAAGTCCGGCGCTGTATTTCGATTTGCAAACTATGGGCTACGATCTGAAGTATTTTTTACCGGAGACCAACAACTGGAAAACAACTTTTGGGGTAAGCGGCATGCGCCAGACCAATCAGAACCGCGGCATTGAATTCCTGATACCGGAGTACCAGCTCCTGGATATTGGTTTCTTTGGTTTTACCCAATATACTACCGAAAACCTGCACCTGAGCGGTGGTTTACGCTTCGACCGACGCCATATTACTTCCGATGCTTTGTACTTCAACGAAGCAGATGAACCAACCACCACACCGACCGAAATAGCGGTAACCAAGTTTGCCGGCTTTACGCAAAATTTTTCCAATGTTTCGGGAAGTGCCGGGGCTAGTTACGATTTTTCCGATAAGCTTTCGGGCAAGGTAAACGTGGCCCGCGGCTACCGGGCACCAAATATTGCAGAACTGGCCTCCAACGGCCGCCACGAAGGCACCATCCGGTACGAAGTGGGCAACCCCAATTTAAATCCTGAAACCAGCCTGCAGCTGGATGCCGGCCTGAACCTGAACACCCAACATATTACCATAGAGCTTGATGGTTTCCATAACAGTATTCAAAACTATATTTTCCCCGAAAAACTTCTAAGTGTTTTGGGCGGCGATTCTATCAGCGATCCCGAAGATCCGGCGGCTACGTTTAAATACGTACAAGGCAATGCCCGTTTGTTTGGCGGTGAAGTTAGTATTGATGTGCATCCGCACCCGCTGGACTGGCTGCATTTCCAGAACGCCTTTTCGGTGGTACGGGGCATCCAGGCCAACCAGCCCGATTCCACCCGTAACCTGCCTTTTATTCCGGCGCCGCGCCTGCAATCCGAAATCCGGGTAAACTTTTCGCCCCGGCAGAACATGATCCGCAATTGGTTTGCCCGCTTCGAAGTAGAACATTATTTCGACCAGAACCATGCTTTTACGGCTTTCGGCACCGAAACGCTCACGCCGGGTTATACTTTGGTAAACCTGGGCGCCGGATTGGATGTACAGAATGGCAACAGCAGCACCTTGTTCTCTTTGTATGTAACGGCTAATAATATTTTCGACCGGGCTTACCAAAACCATTTAAGCCGGTTAAAATACGCTGCCGTAAACGAGGCTACCCGCCGGCAAGGTATTTTTAATATGGGCCGCAACATCAGCCTGAAACTAATAGTACCGCTCTCTTTCCGGAAGTAAACTTTTTTTGTAATTTTAGGCTTGCAAAATAATAGCGCTGTCTTAACGGGCGGCGCTTTTTATTACACAACAACCGGCAGGCTTTAGTCGCCCTTATACATTTAATTTACATGCTGCTTTATAATATTACCGTTAGTATTGATAATGCCGTAGCCGAGGAATGGCTGACCTGGATGAAGGAAACGCATATTCCGGAAGTGATGGCTACTACTTATTTTATCCGGTACCAGATTGCCAAAATGCTCACCGAAGAAGCCGATACTGGCGGTACCACCTACGCGGTACAATATTTTTGTCGCAACATGGCCGATTTCGAAGAGTTTCAGGAAGATTTTGCGCCGGCCCTGGTAGAGAAACACGCCAAGCGCTACCCTAATCAATTTGTTACTTTTGAATCGTTGCTGGAAATTGTAGATTAAAAATCTCTATTTTGATAAAATAAGAAAGCCTTTCCTGTCGGGAGAGGCTTTCTTGTTTAACGGTTTGTATAAACTAATGCTGTGCAGCCCGGCTACCATAAAGCCTTTGTTTGTCAAGAGGCTTTTCATTCGGCCTTTTTGATTCTCGCAGGATTTTGTCGCGTGTCAAAAACTGCTGCAATGTAAATAGTTGATAAGTCAAACCAATAGATTATCTTGTAGTTACCTTCAACAAGGTACCTGTACTCTTTATGCCTGTCAGCAAGTAATGGTTCAAGCTGTCCTTTCCCTGGCTGCTTAGATAAAGAAGCTGACTTTGCAATTATGCCTTTAACTATCTTTCTAGCAACTGTAAGGTTTGCTGTTATTTTATAATAATCGAATACGTCTTCTAATTGCCTACTTGCTGTATTTGTCCATAGAACTTTTAAGTCCATGAGTCGATGTCCTTATCCAATTCATAAACTTCTTTTACTCTTCCGTTTGTAGCATCCGCTTCTGAATTGTCAATTATTTGGTTAAAGTCATCAAGTGACATTGGTGAAAAGTTTTCAGAATATAGCTTCTTTTTCTCTGTATGCAGTATTTGTTCAAACTTGGAGATAAGATTCTCGCTATTCAGGCGCAAGAATTCTTGCACAAAATGTATTTTCCTCTCTTGTAAGTCCATGCTGTTGCTCTTTATGTAAAGGTACTTAAATTACAGAATACGATAAATTACCTTTTATTGGTTTTTACCTTTTGCCTAATGTCGCCAGCTTTGTGGTTGGCTGGGCTTGACAAAGCGAAGCATATTAAGCCATGACGAGCCAAGGTAATCCTAATGAAATTCAGTAAATGGATTAATATATCTTTCTGTAAAGTCAATCATTGTTCATTTCTTGTAATTAAAGTTATATATTCTTCAGCCAGACTTTTGCTGTTTCTTCAAAGAAGGGACAGCTACTGCATAATAGTATTAATAAAAACAACGAACAACATTATTACTGGTAATGATCAATCATCTAATCAAACAAAATCGCACCCTTACAAAGCAGCCAAATAATCCGCAATCTGCTGCTCATTCATATTGCAGTTCATCCATTCGCCATCCAGGTTGGCATTTAGTTTTTTGTAGAAAGCAATTGCGGGTTCGTTCCATTCAAGCACCTGCCATTTCAGGCGTTTGGCCCCCAGTTCCTGGGCTCGGCGGGCAAAAGCATCGAACAGCTTTTTACCCACACCGTAGCGGCGGTACGTTCTGGTTACTACTAAATCTTCCAGAAAAAGCATTTTACCTTTCCAGGTTGAATAAGCCATATAGTACAGGCACAAACCAACTACTTTGTTTTCGGCTTCGGCTACAAAAAACTCAAAAACCGGCTTTTCGCCGAAACCATCTGCCTGCATATTGGCTATGGTATTGGTTACTTCGTCAGGTGCCCGCTCATAAATGGCCAGTTCCATTATCAGGGCGTGTACCTGCGGTAAATCTTCTTTTGTTCCTTTCCGGATGGTGATATTCATGAAGTGGTAATTAATTAAAATTGATTTCGAAACCAGCCTATCTACTTAGTTAACCCAGTTGACGGCAGCTTTTAGCATTAAAATAAACAAACTTTCGGGTTTGTTTGTGTAAGAAATAAATAAACTCACTACTGCTGTAAAGTTGTAATTCGATATTCTGGCTGTGGTTTAAAATGCATGATGGGCTTAAACCACTGATTATCAATAGGTATAAGGCGATATTTTATTCATCGGATTCTCATGATGATAATAGTTTGAGTCGCTTTACTGGCCTTTTAAGCACGTTTCAATTAGAAAGCCGTCCTGTAAGATGCTAAAGCTGCTTTTAAAGGATTTATCCATCATACATTTTAAACCACTACCGATATTCTTAATATAAACAAAAATAATTTCTATAGTGCGAGCGTCTTCGCTCGTACTAACTACTTTCAGGCCTTTGGCCTGGGAAAATGAATATATAAATTCATTTTCCCAGGCCAGAGGCCTGATAGATGAAAAAGCACGGGGCAAGAGCCCCGCGCTATAAATGCCATCTATCTAGGAAAACTTAACAGCTCTTTCCTGAAGAGGAAGTTGTTTACTTCTATGTATATGCCCGATCAAAGCCTAAGCGAACTACGCAAAACCCAAGTTACTTAGCATCGGCAAACGGGTTAATACCCATATTGGCATACACAAACGACCACACATCGGTAGCTTCTTCAATTTGCTGTGCCGTGGATTTTCCGGCGCCGTGGCCGGCATTTATATCTACCCGGATAAGATAAGGATTAAGACCAGCCCCTTTTTCCTGTAACGTAGCGATGTATTTAAAAGAGTGGGCCGGCACCACGCGGTCATCGTGGTCGGCAGTGGTTACCAGCGTAGCCGGATAGCTGACGCCTGCTTTTATGTTGTGCAGCGGCGAGAAAGTCATCAGGTTTTTAAACTGCTCCGGGTTATCACTGGAGCCGTATTCCGGCACCCAACCCCAGCCGATGGTAAACTTATGAAAACGCAACATATCCATTACCCCTACCGCCGGCAAAGCCACTTTAAACAAATCCGGACGCTGGTTGGCGACAGCACCCACGAGCAAACCTCCATTTGAGCCTCCCGAAATAGCCAGTTTTTCGGGCGAAGTATATTTAGCCTGGATTAAGTGCTCGGCCGCCGCAATAAAATCATCGAAAACATTTTGCTTGTTCGGTGTTATACCAGCCTGGTGCCATTCTTCGCCAAACTCGCCACCGCCGCGGATATTAGCCAGCACGTACACGCCACCGTTTTCCAGCCACAACATGCGCGAAATACTAAAGGTAGGCGTATACGACACGTTGAAGCCGCCGTAGCCGTACAGGAAAGTCGGGTTATTGCCATCCAGCACCAAACCCTTCTTATGCACAATAAACATGGGAATCTTGGTTCCGTCTTTACTGGTATAAAATACCTGTTTGGTTTCGTAATCGTCCATTTTTACATCTACCTCTGTTTTGCGGAATAACTCGGAAGTATTGCTGGCCACGGTATATTTGTAAATGGCGCTGGGATAAGTAAAAGAATTAAACGTATAGAAAACTTCTTTGTCTTCTTTGCGGCCGCCAAAACCCGAAACCGTACCCAGCGTAGGCAGTTTTACTTCGTGCAGGCGTTTGCCGTTTACGTCAAAAACTACCGCCTGGCTGGCCGCATTTTTCATATAATTTACAATAATCCGGTCATCGATCAGCGACGAAGAGGTAATCACGTTTTCGGATTGCGGCACGATGGTTTTCCAGTTAGCCGGCTGCGGCTTTTTCGGATCGATCAGCACAATCTGGTTCCGGGGCGCCTGGTAAGTGGTTTGCACCAGCAGCTTATCCCCGATATTATCGATTACGCTGTATTCGGCTTCAAAATTAGAAACTACCGACACGAAAGGATTTTTATCGTTGCGCAAATCTTTTACATACAAAGCGTTGGTACTAGTGGCGCCCTCTGAAACCGTAATAAACAAATAATGCTCATCGTCGGTGGTTTGGGCGTAAAAGTAGCGCTGCGGCTTGGTTTTATCTTCGTAAATCAATTTATCGCTGGCCTGGGGCGTACCAAGTTGGTGATAATATACTTTATGGTACTCGTTTTTAGCGGCCAGTTTGCTCCCGTTTTTAGGCGCATCGTAGCGGCTGTAAAAGAAACCGTCTTTAAACCAGGCTGCACCCGAAAACTTAATCCATTCCAGGTTATCGTTTAGTTTTTGCTTCGTGGTAGCATCCAGCACGGAAAAGGTATTCCAGTCGGAGCCGCCGCCCGAGGTACCGTAAGCCACGTATTTATTATCTTTGGAAAAACTTACGGTAGTTAAAGAAGTAGTGCCATCAGCCGAAAATTTATTCGGATCGATGAAAACCTCGGGCGTACCGTTTAAGCCTTGCTGCACGTACAAAATGCTTTGGTTTTGCAAGCCATCGTTTTTGTAAAAGTAATAATTACTGCCTTGTTTAAAAGGTGCGCCGTATTTCGGGTAATTCCAGATTTGGCTTAACCGCTCTTTTATTTTGTTCCGGAAAGAGATTTGATCGAGATAACCGAAAGTAAGCTGGTTCTGGGCTTTTACCCAATTGGCTACTTCCTGAGTAGTATCGTTTTCGAGCCAGCGGTACGGGTCGGGCACCGGCGTGCCGTGGTAATTATCGGTATGTTCTATTTTTTTGGTTTCGGGGTATTTCATAGGTTTGGTTTGGGTTACCAGCGGAGCGGGTATTTCCCGGGTAGGCGCATCTGTTACGGCAGTTGGGGATTTCCCGTTATTGGCAGATTGGCAAGCAGCGAAAAAACTGATGCTACCGGCAATCAGGAGGTATTTAATTTTAACCATTTTATAAGTATAATTGATTTCAAATTCGAAGCTAATAAAAAACAGGTAAATTAAATATTAAATCTATCCTATAAAACGTTAAGAAATCGGTGTTTATTCTAAAATTTTCCTTATCCATTCCCAATAGTTAATAATGATGCGATCTGTTAAAGGGCTCCGAAATCAGGAAACATGTTTTAAGGCTCCTTTTTCTAAGCGGCAGCTTTATTAACTTATATAAACTTATGGCATTTATTCTTCTGGCCAATTTAACTAGTTTTAATTCCTTCGGGCTTTCTGTAATCCGGATATGATGCGCAAGACTTTTACCTTTTTAATCTTTTTTTTGGTTTGTTATACGGTTTTTGCGCACGTGCCCGCTCCCACAGCTGGTTATCATTTTATTCAGAATAAAGGGCAGTGGCCGCAACCAGTTTTATATTGTACCGAGCTCCCGCAGGGCTGGCTATTCCTGGAAAAAGATGGTTTTACTTATAACTTTTTGGAAACCGCCTATTTTAACCCGGAAAACGCCGGCTCTGAACCGGCCAAAACGCCGGTGACATTTAAAGGCCATGCTTTCGGGATAAAATTTTTAGCGGCCAATCCCGAAAGTGTAATTACGCCTCAAAACCAACAATCCGGTTCCCGCAATTATTTTATCGGGAACGATACGCGCCGCTGGGCCACCGGCGTAAATGCTTTTGGTGCCATACAATACCGGCAAATATTTCCGGGCATCAACCTGCAGGTATACACTACTGGCAATAAACTAAAGTACGATTATATCTTGGCTCCGCAGGCCGATGCCGGAGCCATTAGAATGAAATACGAAGGCGTAGAACAGCTTAGCCTGCAAGACGGCAAACTGCATATTCAAACTTCGGTGAATGAATTTCTGGAAGAAGCGCCTTATGCTTACCAGGAAATTAACGGCGAAAAACAATCCGTGGCCTGTACCTTTACCTTGCAGTACAATACCGTTGGTTTTAAAATTATCGGTTCGTACAACCCCAAGCTGCCTTTAATTATAGATCCGGAGCTTATTTTTGCTACTTATTCCGGGTCTGTCAGCAGTGTTTCGTCTAATTGTGCCACCGCCGATGCGGCTGGTAATACCTACACCGGTGTGCACTTATTAGAACCGGGCTATCCGACCACTACGGGCGCTTACCAGACTACCCGCCGGGGTTTTAACATGGCTATTTCCAAATTCAACGAGCAAGGCACGGCTCTCGTGTTCAGCACTTACCTGGGCGGAAGCAATGAAGACTATCCGCTAGTACTGGCGTATAACGATCAGGATGAAATTGTAATCCTGGGCACCAGCAACTCGAGAAATTTCCCGACTTTTGCCACTTCTTACGAAAGAGAGCTGAACAATGGCGGCAACTCAGGTTTATTGGATTATGTAGTGGCTAAGCTTTCCGGTACCGGCGACAAACTATTGGCTTCTACTTACCTGGGTGGTGGCTTAACCGAAGGCACCTATTACTCTATACTGCCCGCCGGGCTCACGTACGATAATTCCGGCAATATTTACATAGGTTTAAATACCCAATCGTCCAACTTCCCGGTAATAAATGGCTTTCAATCCAGGTTGGCCGGCAATTACGATGGTGCCGTAGTTAAATTAAACAATTCGCTAAGCCAGATAATATGGTCTTCTTTCCTGGGCGGCACCGATACCGATATTATCAGCGATATTAAAGTGGGTGCTTCGGGACAGGTTTACGTGTGCGGAGCCACCTACAGCCGCAATTTTCCGGTCACGGCAGGTGTACTAAGCCGCACTTTAAGCGGCATTAAAGATGGTTTTATTTCGGTGATTGCGTCTACCGGCGACCGGCTGGCGGCCAGTTCTTATTTTGGCACCAACCAGAACGATCTGGTACAATTACTGAAACTGGACAGCGATGAAAATATTTATGCTATTGGTTTTACCTCTGGCCGCTACCCGGTTACGAGTGGGGCCTATACCACGCCTAATACCAGTGGTGGTTATTTTATTCATAAAGTAAACGCCGCCCTTACAACTACTGCTTTTTCTACCCATATTGGAAATTCCGGCTCTAATGATGAATTTGTTCCTACTGCGTTTAATGTAGATGATTGCGGCTATATTTATTTTTCGGCTTACGCCGTAACGGATTGCCCGGTAACGCCTGATGCTTACGAGCAGACCCGGAAAACCCTTTACTTTTGTCAGTTAGCCCGCGATGCTAAGACTTTGCTTTATGGTAGTTACTTCGGCAGCACGGGTTTTGGACATATTCATTACGCCAATAAAAGTATTATTACCGAAGCCGGTTACCTGCATCATATAGAATGTACTACCTCCAGTAATTCGCCGGTAACCGCTGGCGCTTACTCTGATAAACGGTCCGGTATCAACAGCAATGATGCCGCTCTTATCCGCTTTCAATTAACTAATGCCTTAAGCACCCGAACCCAGGCTTTGACAGATACCCCGGCCTTTTCCTGTGCCCCCGCTACTATTTCCTTTACTAACCGCAGCACCAATGCGGTAAATTACACCTGGAATTTTGGCGATGGCAGTACCGAATCTACTGAAGCAAACCCGCAGCACACTTACCAAAACGCCGGTACTTACACAGTAACTTTAAGGGCCGCTAACGCCGATAGTTGTCTTCCGGAAGATACGATTGCCATTGAAGTGCAGGTAGGGGCGCGCTTTGCGATTCCTAACATTATAACGCCTAATAACGATGGTAAAAATGATGCTTTTGTTATTCAGAATTTACTTCCCGGAACGCACCTGAAACTCTATAACCGGTGGGGCCAACTGGTTTATGAAAGCAATGATTATAAAAACGACTGGCAAGCGAAGCAGGTAACCAAAGGCATTTATTATTATTCCGTGGAGAACCCGGAAGCGTGTCCGCCTACTTTAAAAGGCTGGCTGGAAGTGGTGGAGTAGTTGCTAAAAATAGATAGATAAAAGTTTCTATTGAAGAAAGGCCATATTATTTATTATAATCTGTCGCCTAACGATTGAAAAGCATTTCAATGCTTCTAAGCTGTTATATCATGCACTGTTATTTTTCTCCTTTAGGTTTAATTAATGACTCTATGTCGTTATTATAAAACTTATCTTCAATAAGTGTATGAAGTTCATTAACGCCTGATTGATATTTTTCACCAGAGTTATAATCAGAAATAATATCAGATATTAACTGCCAATCGTTATAATAGCCATCCTTTTTCCCTTCATTATATTCTTTGATGTGTCTATTAGAAGTATTTAGGATTTTATCTGTTCCTAGTTCTACACTTTCATAATCGCTTATCATCTTGTTTGTGTAAAACTGCATAACACCTAATGTATGAGGTTTTCCAGTCAACCTAAACTTAAGATTTTCAATATATCTTGCAAGTTTAGGTCTGTTAAAGTTCTCATAGATTAAGATAGAGTAAGCTAATGCTTTTAGCCTGTTATTTTGAAACTTACTTTCAATAATATCTCCATAAATCCTTTTAAATTTATAATATACTTCTTCTAGATATTTTTCTTTCCGCCTAATCGTACCCTCTTGAGGTAGCTCTATTTTATTGACTAAATGAAATAAGAAAACCAAAATTATTATCCACAGTTCATTAGCTATAGTAGTAAAGTCAGGTAAGATATTTGTTTTTGAAAAAATTATCTTTTTATATGTGATATAAGAAAATAACATTATGCTTGCCCAATAGAGGACTTGTCTATACCAGTTTAGAAGTAAGCCACGACCTGTGAAGAGATTAAATATCAGTCTAAAAATTATATAGTAAAGGTTTACAAAATAAAAATTTACAACATACTTATCCAGATTTAAAGCATAAAGAGCAGTTGCAGCAAGAATCAAATAAACAATAGGTGTTAAAACTCTTATAATGTAATTAAATGCTGGTGCTTCTTCTGCGCGTACAAAAATGGAAATCGATATATAACCAATTGAATAAGAATGCTTCCCAATCCAGTTTATAATGAAGAACAAAAGTATTCCTAGAATAATCTGAACACAAATTATATCTATTGTCATTTATTTTTAATAGCGTTTAATCTTAGTTAAAAAGTGCAAGCTGTTGATTTAATTATACCTTACTGAACGGGCCGGTCAATTTTACCGATTTTAGGAATTACCTGGATGAGGAAGCGTTTATTGTCGTATTCGCGACTTCCGGTGTAGCGGCCGGTGCCGTAAAAACCACTACCGGCCAGGATAATTTCGAAGCGATTTTCATCAAATTTAATATTCCTACTCTGCCACAGATTCAGCAAAGCCAAAGCCCGGTTATAACTCAATTGGTAACCGTAATCGCGCTTTTGCCTATGGAAATTAGGATCGTTGGGATCGCGGGCGGCCATGCCTTCGATAATTACTAAATATTTTACGCCCTGATCTGCCTGGATGTCGTCGATAATCTTTTTCAGAGTTAAGCCGGCCTGGTACAAGGCTTCTTTATCGCCTTCTTTTATCTCCCAGCTATTCGGATCGAAGCGGGTTTGCACTTTCAGCTCGTGGCGTTTATTTACCGGATCGAACTTAAAATACTTACCTTCCAGGCGTTTCAGGGCTTCTTCTATTTCCTGAATTTTGCGGAGCTGCTCTACCTGCACCAGCAACTCGTTTTGTTTATCCCGGAATAATTTATAGCTCAGCACAAACAACACCAGCATCACAATAAAAAGCGATGTCATCAGGTCGACGTAACTAGGCCAGAAAAAATCTCTACTTTGTTTCACACTTAGTCCATAGTCCGTGGTCCATTGTCCACAGGCTTTTTTGTTAAACTATTTATTTTTTGAAATAGAACGATATTTATCATTTTGACACTTGCCAATCCTTGCTTTTACAAACCGTAGACCATTGACTATCGACCATGGACAATGGACTAATACCTATTAACTCGACAAGCGGCTGAATAGCTTCTTGAAGAAACCGGGGCGGGTAACTTTGTCTAAGTGGAAATTAAGCACTTCCATTTGTTTCAGCAACCGGGCCTGGACTTCAGCATCGCGTTCCATTTTCTGCAACATGGTTTTCTGGGTTAAACTTAGTTCCTGCTGCATGTTGTGCTGCTGTCGATTCAGTTCCCCGAATGGTTCCATGTACCGGACAATGCGGTCGTATATATTTTCTTTGTTGAGGTGCTCAAAATGAGCGGCCCATTTTTCGTAGGCATTTTGCGCGTCTTTTTCCAGGTAGCGCATGCGGGCGTCCATGAGCTCGGTTAAGCGGCCGGCGGACTGGTCATAGAATTGCTCAATCTTAGCCGATATATCTTCCATTTCTTTTTCGTGCCGGCCAAAGAAGTCCAGTTGCTTCGCAATCAGGTTATCGTGCTGGCCGATATATTGGCCTAGGTTATTAATACCTTTTTCAAAGCCAATCATCCGGTCTAATAAGCCTTGTACTTTGGTTACCGTTTGGTCGCTCATTTCCAAAGACCGGTTCAGCGATTGTTGGTAGCCCAAAAACTTCTGAAATTCTTCGGTACTTTTGCTTACTTTATCAAATACCTGCACGCTGGCGTTGGCAATTTGGGTGTAGCCCACTTCTTCCATCTTCACCAGGAAATCGCGCTGCACTTGTATGTTTTCGGTAATGCCGGCAATAATGGGCTTAAAATCGGCTACTTTATCAAAAAAATCTTTATTAAAAGCATCCAGCACCGATTTCAGGTTACCCAAACTGGTTGCCATGTCGCTGTGGAGTTTGGGCAGTAAACGGGCCTGCAAGAAAGTATAGTACGCATTTTTATGGCGGTCGCGGGTGAAACGCGCATCCTTGAACAGGTTATTTCCCCACAACGTCAGCAACAAGCCGCAGAAAGAACCCACCATGGCCACCACCACTCCCGTAATAAACGTCGGAATAGATTCGTTTGTAACGCCACCGCCTAATATAATACCGCTTAAACCCAGAATAACGCCCAGGAAAGTGCCCAACAAACCAATATACAAAGGCGTGGTTACCGTAGATTGAATTTCATCTTCCAACCCTTCGGATTGCCGTTCCGCAATATCTTTCAGAATATTAAAATCGGCGGCCGCGCCTTTGTTGTTGCGCAGGTATTCGTTCGTGTCTTCTATTATTTCGGAGAAGCCGCCAGACGGATTTTCGGCGGCAATAATATCAATTTCTACTTCCGGTGCGGTGGTAACGGGCCTTGCCGGAGCCGGACTTGCGTCGGATTTTAAACCTACAATTTCCGCATCGTTGCTTTGAGCGATATTGAGCAACCGGATATACGGCATAAAGTAGCTTTCGGAAGTAGTTTCAAAACCGTTGTAAACCGTCTTCTTCATTTCCACTTCCTGGCTGCGGTCATTCAGGTTAGTTACCCGGTGGATTTCGGATGGATTATGCAGGAACAGGAATTTCTTGCCCTGCTCCAGCAACTGCAATTTTTCGGCCGCTGCCGGCGACAGGTTGTTGCGGGCTTCTTCTGTGCCTTTGCCGGCGGCATTTAAATATTCCCGTAAAACCCGTAACTTGCCTTTAGCCGGAAACATAGCCGCCAACCAGGATATTTTTTGCCGGGTTTGCAGAAACACGTAGCCCTGCAACAGCACGATCCCAATAATAACGGCTATTTCAAATATTATTTCAAACATCTTTTATACCATCTAGTATTTAGCTACTTCCATATATTTTAACTCTAAACTAAAAAATAATCAAACCCGGCATGTTTTAAAACCTACCGGGTTTCTTATTATGGAAGTTTATTTAGGCGATTTGGTATTCTTTCTCTCCATCATTCCTTCTAAGTATCTTAGTTACGTAAAAGCAAAATATTTTAAGTTTAAGTAACTCACCGCTGTCATTCAGGAGGAAACTATTTGGCTATCTGCTAAATAGTTTCCTCCTGAATGACACCATTTAACTCCTTAAACCTCTACTCAAAATACTTTTCCGCAACTCTGCTTACTCAAAATGAATCTGTGCTTTCTTATCTATTTTCCAGAAGCCATCCTGGTAAGTAAGCATGCCGGGTTCGTCGGTAATAATGCGGGTAGCGTGCTGATTATCTAACTGGTAATTACAGGCATCTTTCAACGATAAATAAGCACTTTCGATAGCGGTGCGGTGGACGTTGCTGTTGGGCACAATCCGGAAAGCGGCTTTGCTGGGATCTTTCTTGCTCACCCGTATTTCGTAAATACTATCGTGTTGCTGCGCATTGTGTAAATCCTGCTCATGAAAACCACCGTTTACTGGCACCCGGGCAAATTTACTCAGCGGCTTTTCGGGAGCCGGCGCTGGGTCCGGGGCGGACACTGGTTCGGATACCGAAACGGGCTGGCTTTCCACTGTTAAAGGCGTGGTTTTAATATTGGCTGCTTTTATGGGCCGGTCCTGCGGAGAGGCTACTGTTGATTCCGGTGCTGGTCTGAGTTTGGCAGTTTCGCGGGCAACGGCTTTTTGCACCATACTTTCTATTTCGGCCATACTGGGTTTGCCGTTGCTGCCGGACACGCGGGTGCCGCCGGTATTTACTTGTTGGGTAAGGCTATCTATTTCTTTTTTGCGCTGATCCATGCGCTGGTTCAGTTTATCGATGCCTTTGTACAAAAAATAAAATAAGCCTAAATTGATTAAGCCTAATACCAATGCAGCTATTGGCAGCCAATCCAGGCCGCCGGAAGGGGTTTCTCTTTTGGATAAAGAACTCAACTGGTTTTCGGCATATTCAGTTTCTCCGGCGGCACTGGTACGGGCATTAACGGGAGCCGTAAAACTTTCCTCACCGGTATTCAGCGAATCGACCTGGTTGGTAAACCCGACATTGTTTGCTGCTGCCGGGTTGGCGTAATCAGCGGCAATTTGCTGCAACTGTTTGTATAAATCGCTTAAACGCTGGCGCCGGTTTATATCCTGCATGCGCTGGCTGTTTTCGCGCAATTTGCTGTTAATCGATTTAATTAGTATATCCAGTTTTACCTGCGCATTGCTGCCCCTTTTATAAGTGCCGGTTTGCTCAATGGGCTGGTAAACTTTGGTATAAATATGCGATTTGGCATCTTCCGCCCGGATAGCCTGCACAAAAGCCGGCATGGTGTTAGCCATAGCAATAGATTGGGGCTCCGGCATATTAGCATCAGTATACACAAAAGCGGCTGTTTCCGTCCAGATATCCAGTTTGGCCTGCTCTAAAGGATCTTTGCTGCTCTGCGCCGAAACCGCGATTTGCCCCAGCAAAAGGAAGCACAGCAAAAGCTTAGCTTTAAGGCCCGTGTTAAGAAAGTTAAACCGTGGTTTTATTAGCATAATGCTTTTCATATAATTCTCGGGATAATTGATACAAAGTTTGTTTTAACGGATAAAAGAACAAGGTTTCCGGTAATACTTCATCGGCCCGCAAATGTTTGTGTAATTGGTTCAGGCCAATGCTCAAACTGTCGGAAGTTTGCTGCTGCAGGTAATCGCGCAGGAAATTCATATCGGCTTGCACGCCCAAATCGGGTAACAACGAAGAAACTTCCGGATCCCGCAGGGCTAAACTAAGAAAATCCTGCGCATTCGCCAGCACCGATTCCCGGATAGGCGCATCGATTTGTTCGGAAGTAGTAAAGTTAGTCCGGATATCCTGCAGTTCGGTACTGCCCAGCAGTTTTGTTTCCTGAATGTATTCGTAAGCGCCCTGCTCAGCCGATCCATCGAATAAAACCCCGCCGTTGGCCGTTGCTTCTTTCGGATTATCGGCTAAAATAATTTTGAAATTAGCGCGGGGTTCCTGGCCGGTTACCTTTTTCAGAATAGCTTTGGTTAGACGTTCTACCACCATCATATTGGGGCCGCCGCTCAGTAATTTCACGTACAAACTGCCTTTGCCGCTAAAACAAAAATACCGGGGCGTATCTATTTGCAGGTATTTTATGAGTTGGGCAATGTGGTAAATGATAGCCGTGTAGTGCAAATAGAAAATAACGCGCAAATGCCGGGCTTTCATTAAATGGTTCGTAAACTTCAGTTCCTGGTCGTAGCTAAACAGCAAACTTACCACATCGGCGGAGCGAAACTGCTCGTTGGTCATGGCTAAAGCAAAAGCCTGGCGGGCTTCCTGCTCTTTTTCGTTTGCAGCCATAGAGCGGCTTTCTTTGTTATACGATTGTAAGAAACCGTTTTGTTTACCGGCGCCCTGCAAGCGGCTGAAACCATCGTTCCACAAGTCGTCGCCGGCAAAGCGGAAAGAGGTGCTGTAAGCGGGTTGTTGCCCTTTCAGGAAGAGTAAATCGGTCGTACCGCCACCAATATCAATGTTTACCACGTTTTCGTCGCGGTTCGCTACTACCTGGTTCGTGGCCGTGAGGTAATAATAAGGCGCCACCGACTCGGTGAGGCTAATGGTAGGCTGCGTGGTTTTAAATATTTGCTGATAAGCCTCGTCCCATTTGGTTTTAAACTGGTTGAGGGAGAAAGCATCAAAGCTTAAAGGCCGAAACCAGATAAGCCGCGTATTCTCGATGATACCGTTATTCAGGGCTACTTTGTGTTTCATCATCAGCAATAATTCCCGGAAGAAAGCCTCGATGCGGTCTTCGCTGTGCGTATCCAGTTCCATCGACCATTTCAGGTTAGTTTCGTAACGCGCCTGCTGCACCATCGATAACTCCGAATTAATGGCAAAACCAATGTTGATATTACCTAATACCCGCGTAGGCTCATTCGGGAAATTAGGCGTTTCACAGGTGGCGGTCCGGATTGGGAATTCGAAAATAGAACCTTGTTCGCCAATAAAAGAAGGCACAAACTCGCGGTTTTGGTTTACCAGCACCGGGAACAACTCGCCAAAGCCAGCCCGGTAACGTTCGTACACGGTTTTATTCGCATCTGCCGAAGGCGCGTTCAGCAGTACCACCTGCATATCGCTCAGGCCAATATTAAACGTTTTGGGATGGGCACTCGGGGCATTGTTGTAGGCCACGTGGGTATTGGTCGTACCAAAATCGACGGAGAAGGTAAAATTCTGGGTGCCGCGGTCCAGTTCCGTCCAACGGGGCACAACTAACCCTTTCACGTCCGGCCCTTGCGGACAAACCAACTCCAGGTAATCGAAATAAGTATTTTTTACCTCGTAATAAGCTGAACCGGCCGACGACATGGTTTTGGCGGTACGGTCTACTTTGGTAGCACTGCGGCTGCCGCCTTCGGCGGTAATTTGCTGGTTGCCCACGTAAAATTGCAGGTCGTAGCGTTTATTCACCAAAGTGGGAGCGGTATCATCGTCCACCAGCATAATTTTATACAAATCGTTATGCTGCGGCTGGCTGCGCATTTTGTAGAAAGGGAAAAAGCCTAACCCAACTTTAGCTTTGATAATAGTGCCTTTTTCGGGTATTTCGTCTCCGTACTGGTCTTTGCCGTTTTGCGGATTGATATAATAACTGCGCTCGTAAATAATGGCATCGCCGCGTTGTACGGGAATGCGCAAACTTACTTTTACGTGATTGATATCCAGGGCAAACGTCAGGTTTTCGTATAAATCGCGCTCGGCAAAATAATCGAAGAAGGTACGTTTAATCGGCAGTAAGTACGGGAATTTATGTTTCAGCCGGGCGTCGGCGCCGTAGCTATAGGTTATTTGCCCCGTGTGGAAACGCTCCGTATTTACTTCGTACGGTAGTTCTATTAAATTTTCTTCCAGGAAATCGCCGATGGTAAGATACGGGTATTTGTATTTCTTACCGGGCAACACGCGGCTCTCCAACGGCGTTGCATCAGCCCAGGGCACCGCCGTAGCGGCATCCCAACGCTGGCCGTTCAAATAATTAGCTTCAATTTTTAAGTTGGGTTTCAGGATAATGGGCAGTACCGCCGGCTTATCTACATTATCGCTCACCCGGATAAATAAATCGCTGCTGATTTCGATGTTATTGGAACGCGTGGGCAAGGCCACATCCTTAATGGTAACGATATTGCCCTGCGCATCCGCCAAAGAAGAATAAGCATTTTCGAAGCTGTTGGTCGATACGTCGCCGCGGAGTTCCATGGCGTTAAACCGCTCCAGGTCCAGGTTGGCAAACACACTGCCGCAGAAGTTTTTCTGCCGCAAAGCGGGCCGGGCCAGGAATAAGCCGTACACAAAATCCTGAAAAGCTTTGTCGCGCTCAGGCAGCAGCACAATATTATTATCGAAATAATGCCCCCGCGCCTGCGGCCTTTCAATATCCAGCGGCGCCAGCTTGGGCGTGGTAAACAAGAGCGTAAAAGGCGAAGTGCCGCCAATCAGGCGTTCGGCGATTTCGCCGTTGGGCCGGGTATATTCGTAATAAATCAGGTACAGATCGGCAAAGCCCTGGAAACGGTAGTCGTTGAGGAAAAGCCGGAGGGTGTCGCCCAGCAATTTAGTACCAGGATTGCCGCGCAACGCCTGCAATTCACTATCAATATTCCAGCGCCGCAACGTTATTTTTTTGCCGGCATCTTTGTAATAGTGGAAATTAAACAGCAGCTCAAACAAATCCCAGTAATGGGATACTAGTTCGTGGTACAAAGAATGCTTGTTGTTGCTTTTATCGGCGTTTACAAAATCGAAAGCCGTTTCGAACAGGTGCATCCGGGCAAAAGGCGTCGGGATAGACGTGACGATCTTGCTGGCCTTGGCCCCGGTCGGGTCCGTAATATCGTTTATTTCAATATGTGTTACCTGCGACGATTGCTGCCAGCCTTCTATCTGCTGTTTTCCTTTATCGTGTAAGCGAAATACCTTGGGCATAATTTTAGTCGATAGTCCATGGTTCGTAGGCCATGGTGGTTTTATATTAACTGATGATCTATAATCCGGAGATTACAGATTAAATGAATATTTTTACTATAATGGCAAATTCCAGCATAGAAATTTAAAGCTAACTACTGCTATTCCTTTTACCCTTCCGCTCTCCGGGCACCTTCCCTAAAACAGGGAAGGAGTTGCGGCTAATGCTTTAGATAGGCCTAAGCTTTGCATCAGCCGGGCTCCCCTCCTATTTTAGGAGGGGTGGGGGTGGTAAAATTTTGCCGGATTTCCTCTAGCACTCCCTCCAGTTGTTCAAAAACCTCTTTATTTTCAAACCGGATAACTCTAATATTTAGGCTGTTTAAATAGGCAGTTCTAATTTGATCACTTTCGTAGCCATTATCACTAAAATGATTTTTACCGTCTAATTCTATACCTAGTTTTTCCTGCGGGCAATAAAAATCTAAGATATAATTACCCACGCTGTGTTGCCTTCTGAATTTTCTTCCTTCTAATTTACTATTTTGTAAGTGCTTCCATAATTCAGCTTCGGCCAGGGTTAAATTACCGCGATTTTGGCGACGGAGGTCTTTTAGATTATTCCGGTTGTGAATCTTATCTTCCATGCTACTATTATTTGTTCGGATAGAATGTCGAACCACCCCTACCCCTCCTTATCTAAGGAGGGGAGCTAAATTACCTTTTTCTTCTTTCCCGGTTCAAATATTTTATACTCCTGTTATTATTCGTTTTTTTTTAAATTCTTCCACATCTTTCTGCTAATATCTAACATCTAATATCTAGCCTCTAGTATCTAACATCCAAATTACACTGTTTTCACTTTCTCATTATACGCTTTCTGGGTAGCTTCCTCAAAAATGGAAATGAATTTCCGGAAAGGATCGGGTTCGGTTAATTTCTTTTCGGTGGCATCCAGTTCGTTGCGGAAGAAGCCGTGGCTGATACCTTTATCGAAGGGGTTCCAGGCTTTAGTGGTAATTTCTTTGCCCCGGATTAAGCGGTTAAAATCATCGGTACCCAGGTTAAAAGGTGCAAAGGCCCGTTGGTTATTATTGAGTTCGCGCAGCCAGTTCAGAAAGCCAAAGTCGTTGCTATTAATAATCCGGTCCAGGTCTTTAAACAAAGGATCACGGCCGATTAAATTATTTAGACCTATATTTTTGTAATACGGCGAATCCGTATCATCGCGCAGGTTTTTATTGAAGTACGTAGCAAAATACAGGAAGCGGCTCAGGCTTTCGGCAATATTATCTTTCGACTCCGGTGATAAATGACCAAACTGAACTTCGCGGGCGTCTTCGGCCAAACCGTATTCGTGGTAAAGGGTTTCGGCGCTAAAATCGGCGGGACTGTAATCCATAAAATCTAGCACCGCCATGGCGCTTAAAAGCTCTATAATATGAGCCTTATTTTGCTGACTGCTGCCGCCCGGCTGATTCTGGTAAGGTGCATCTGGCGTATCGGCAATATAGTACAAAGCTTCCAGGCCGTTTAGGTGCTGCTCGTAATAAGAAAGTGCCGCGCGGGTTTTGGTAATAAATGTATTCGAATCGATCACGCTGCCATCATCGGCCTGCAAGGCAAAATACGGCAGCACCGTAATAGCACCCGTGAGCGCATCCTGGATATAACCGGCATTGGCCAGCGGCGATTGGTTATCTTTTAGGTTCTTGAGCAACAACGGAAAGCCGGCCGCGCCGGTACCACCAAAAATAGAACTAACAAAGAAAATGCGGTCGCCTTTCTGAAAGTTCTTCGCAAAATACTGGATTTCGGCAGAGTCTACCAGTTTGTTCAGGACAATGCTGCCTACGTTAGGGCTGCCCCGGAAACCAATGGTGAGCGGGCTTTCCAGGTTATCTTCGGTAAACAACAAATCGACCACACTTTTGGTACCCGGCGTTAAATTATTGTAGTGGATATAATCGCGGAAGCGCTGGTTAATGCCGCCAAAATCGAACACAAAGGTATCCTGCACCACGCCGTCGGTATCGTTGGCAATGCTGGAAAGCGTGCTGATATCGGTTTTAAAGAAACCATCGGGCCGATTGCCCAGGTGTTTGTGCAAGCGGCGGTATACTTTTAGCAGTTCTACGGTGCGGTTCATATCGCCGTTCTGGGCATCCGGATCGATGATGATGGGCACAATTCTATCGCAGTTTTTTATTTCGGCCCCGGCGGCCAGCAGCATAGTTAAAGACCGGATAACCCGGGAGCCGGTACCGCCTATTCCGAATATAAATAGTTTAGACATGTTTCTTAGATGTTAGATGTTGGATATTCGATGTTCGATTTTATCTTTTATCCTTCTAATTTTTATTACTAATGGCGCGGGCGTCCTCGCCCGTGTCTTCTGTTCTGCTGGCCTCTGGCCAGGTGTACTTATTGTATACAGCGGCCAGAGGCCGGAAAATAATGGTCACGGGCGAGGACGCCCGCGACAGAGATAAACCTTTTCCTGGTTACATAAATCTTCACCCTAAAACTTAACGGGTGTGGTGCTGGCCCCGCGGGACCAGCGCCGGAACAAAAACGAAAAAATAATATAAAACAAGGCGCCGTACAAGGCATTTACCATAGCAAAACTCCAGATATAAGAATTCTGCTCCAGGTCTTTAATACCGCAGTAGTACAAAGCAAACCATAAATTAATACCGGCACTCAAAATCATAAACAAAGCCCAGTGCCAGGCTTTTTTAAAGAACGCTACCGGTAATAAATGATTGATCAGGTAATAAAATATCAGCATCAGCAGCAAACTCACTACTATGTTTACCAGGCCTACGGTCGGGAATATCTCGTTCCAGAAAGTAGGGCGGGTTTGGGGTGGCTGCGGCGCCGATATGAAAAGCTCATAAATAAATCGAAAAAAACCTGGTAGCATCTTTATTTCTCTTTTCTTAAGTTAATAATCACATCAAATATACTGTTATTTGCCCCGGTGCCAAAAGCCCGTTCTACGCCATCCAGAATACCGGCTAGGTTAAATGTTTTGGCCCCTTCTTCGTTTATCCGGCTATCGTCGGGGGTGGTCCATTGCGCTACCCAGGCCGGCCTTTGATTGGCTAACGAAAAATGGATATCGGTTTGCGGAGCCGTTAACTTACTTATCCGCAGTTTTACGAAGTGGGTATACGGCTTTAACGGATCGGTATTTTTACCGGCTACGCCGGCCTGCGTTTTAAACTGGCCCGCCGGGTAAATATTCGTAATCTTCGCATCGGTATTGTCGGCGGTTAACTTCAGGTTTTGTTTCAAGTAACTTTCGCTTTGGAAAGCCGGCGGCAAACTGGCTAAATTTATGCCCACTATCATTTCCAGGGGGCTTTGCAAATCGCTTACGGCTACTTCGTGGCAATTATTACTGCCGGAGGCACAATACCAGGCACCTGCGGGCATAAACTTATCCAGTACAGAGTAAGCTGGTGCCGTAAAGGCAAAGCCGGCGTGTACTTCTTCCGGAAACGTATTTTTGATTACCTCCCGGTTAAATAGTTGCACCTGTTCGGACTTCCCGATAACCCATACGTAATACGGGATGGGCGTATCGCAGCATTTGGCCACTGTTTTTTGCGTTGATTTAACTGCCGGATAAAAAGTACCGTCGAAACCGGAAGTAGCGCCAAAAATTGAAATTGCCTGGCCTTGCTGCTTGGCTTTGGTCAAAACCCGGTAAATATCGGTACTGACAAAACTAACGGCACGGCCATTTTCCGGGGAATAAATAAAATCGGAAATCAAAACATTTACCCCGTCCGGGTTATTCGTGATGATAGAATCCAAAATAGCCGGAATGGTGGTGCTGGAAGCAGCTTGCTGAATACCGTACCGCACGGTTTGCGCCAACTTATTATAGTCGATGGGATATGGCTTTTCCCGCACTTCAAAAAAAGCTTTGTCCTGAATGGTATTGCTTTGTTGAATGGTAGCTAGTAACGGATCGATGGTTTGCTGAAACTCCGTGATGCCATTGGCCTGGTTGGTGGGCATAAAGCCTTTCATGCTGCCGGAAACTTCCAGGAAAACATTTACCTGGTTGATAGTGGTGGACGCAGGCGCAGAAGTAGCGGCAGCAGCGGTTTTCGGCTGTTCGGTTGGTTTATCCTGGGCTTCCTCTTTTTTGATATTTTTCCGGATACAGGAGAAAGTAGAAAATAGCAGCAAAAAGGCTAAAGTTACCGGTAATTGTCTTAAATAACGCGGAGCCGGATGAGTCATGGAACGGATTTTGAAAAAGGTTTGCTTTGTTCAGACAAATAAAATACCAAAAATACTATGTGTGTCTTACGAACGAACGAAAGGCTGGTTCTTATTTGTATATAATCCTTTTTATTCCCTTTTTATAAAATTATATTTTCTAACTGATTTAAAGGCACTTGTTTTGATATTAGAGGATCACTCTTCTGCCCTGCTTTATGAATATCTTTTTATCATGATAATTATCTGATGTTAGGGCACCTATTAAGAAAAAATTAAAACTAATAACTTGAATAGAGAGAATTGAGTAAATTTAAACGGACAATAAGATGGAAGAAATGGAAGCTAATAGTTTAAGAGATATATTAATTCAACGCATTCAAGCAATTAACGACGAAGTCTTTTTGAATGCATTAAAAGTATTAACTGATTCTAAAGTTGAAAATGATAAATACCAACTGAATCAATTTGAACAGGAAAAAATAAACAAAGCCAAGCAGCAATATGCAAATGGAGAAACTTTCTCCCAAGAAGACATAAAACAAGAAATTGATTCATGGCTAAAAAGCTTATAATCTGGACGAAAGAAGCCCGACTTGATTTTAAAGCAACTTTACAATTTTATAACGAAAGAAATGGCTCTAACGACTATAGCAGAAAACTAGCGGGCGAAATTTTTCAAATAATAGAAAAACTTCATAATAACTTCTTCTTAGGCAAGCAGACTTCTGATACTGACGTCCGTGTACTAATAAAAGGAACATTCTCCATCTTCTACGAAATTAAAGAAACAGAAATCTTGATTCTTGTTGTTTGGGACACGAGAAGAAATCCGGGTGAGTTAAAAAAATACGTACCCTAATAGGTTTATACCAAACTTTGAACACAAATCCAGATAAAATATAGGATTGATTTAGTTTATATTTTAAGGCCTGCAAAAATCAGAAGTCGGATTGGTTATAAAAAGCCTGTTTTGCATCCAGAAACTCCTGCCACATTTCCTGCACTATTTCGGCGGCCGGCTGTATTTTGTTGATCATGGCCGATACTTGACCAATTTCCAGTTCCCCGTTTTCCAGGTCGCCTTCGTACATGCCGTGTTTGGCCCGCCGCGACCCCAATAATAAAGCTAATTCTTCTTTACTGGCTCCTCTCAGTTCGGCAGCTTTTATATCCTGGTAAAACTTATTTTTGAGCAGGCGTACCGGCGTAAGTTGTTTCAGACTTAGTTCGGTATCGCCTTCCTGGGCATTTATGATGCTTTGCTTGAAATTTATATGCGCCGATGATTCGGCGGCCGCAGCAAACCGGCTGCCTACCTGCACACCATCAGCACCTAAAGCCATAGCACCAAAAATTCCCCGGCCATTGCCGATGCCGCCCGCCGCAATTAAAGGCAAGCTTACCGCTTCCCGCACCAGCGGCAATAAACAGAAAGTAGTCGTTTCTTCGCGGCCGTTGTGCCCGCCGGCTTCAAATCCTTCGGCCACAATCGCATTTACCCCGGCTTCTTCCGATTTTCGGGCAAACTTTACATTACTTACCACGTGCACCACCTTAATTCCTTTTTCCTGTAAAGGCTTGGTCCAGGTTTTGGGGTTACCGGCCGAAGTAAAAATCACTTTAACTTCTTCTTCCATAATCACCTGCATCAGTTGCGGGATATCCGGATACAGCAAAGGTACATTTACGCCGAAAGGATTGGTAGTAGCTGCTTTACACTTTCGGATATGGGTCCGCAGCACATCCGGATACATTGAACCGGCCCCGATCAGGCCCAGGCCCCCGGCATTGCTAACCGCCGAAGCTAGTTTCCAGCCGCTACACCAAATCATGCCCGCCTGAACAATGGGATATTGAATGCCAAAAAGGTTAGTGATGCTGTTCATTTTGTTAGTTCTGGGAATTAATTTTAAAGGGTACGCAAATATTTTAGGCCGCAATGGCAAAACATTTTGCCATTGCGCATATTCTGTGCAGAAAAAAATTAATATTGATACTATAATATAACCTTCATTAACATGAGTAAGTGGACAAAGTTAAGTTAATGTATTCCGTCTTTTCTGTTCGGTCATTCTGTTAAAAATCTTCTGTTTTACCTGTAAGTAACTCACAAGATGCTTTCAGCATGACAAAGTTCGATAGTTTAATCTATTTCTGTCCTCATTCTTAACCAGATAAAAACATTATTTTAATACAACTGGTAACCGGAAAACCGAAAAAAGTTTTAAACCCTAAATAGTATGGTTTGAATATTTATAACTGTGTAACATAAAATTCGTACCTGTATCACAAACCAGCTTATTAAAACTAAACTATCTTAACATAAAACGATGAAAAAACTATTGCTTTACTTCTTTGGCTTTATCATACTGGCTTCGCAAACTTCCTGCGGCTACAACGAAATGGTGCAGAAAGACGAAAATGTAGCGGGTAAATGGGCCCAGGTACAAAACGCCTATCAGCGCCGCGCCGACCTGGTTCCGAACCTGGTTAATACCGTAAAAGGAGCCGCTAACTTCGAAAAAAGCACATTAACCGAAGTAATTGAAGCCCGCTCCCGGGCTACCAGTATTCAATTAAGTCCGGAAAATCTGACCGAAGAAAATATAGCTAAATTCCAGGCGGCACAAGGCCAGTTAAGCGGTTCACTTTCGCGTTTACTGGCTAACGTAGAAGCTTACCCGGAATTAAAATCTAACCAAAACTTTCTGGAACTACAGGCCCAGTTAGAAGGCACGGAAAACCGCATTTCGGTAGAACGTATGAATTACAACGAAGCGGTGCAGGATTATAATACTTATATCCGATCTTTCCCGCGCAACTTCTTTGCCGGCTCGTTCGGCTTCGAACGGAAAACACCTTTTGCGGCCGATCCGGCAGCTCAGCGGGCGCCTAACGTTCAGTTCTAAATTGCTGATGTACGCTGATTTTGGGATTACACGGATTGTAATGGATTATCAGTTTTGAGTAATTTAATAGTAGCCGGAGAAAATAGATATTTCCTATGCTGTTATTCTAAAAGAATTAGGTGATTTACCTGCTAACCAGGAGCATTTTCTCTTTTCAGAACCGAAGCAATTTATACGTTTATCTTTGTCTTATTACTTAAAACCAAAAGCTTTAATACTTTAAAGCATCGATAAAACATTAAAGCTAATTATTTTATAATCCGTGTAATCCTAATCATCAGCGAAAATCAGCGATTCAAATATTAATTAAACAAAATGAAAGATACCATTACGGCCGCTGACGAGGAACAAATTGTAAACGCCATTAAGGAAGCGGAGAAGAACACTTCCGGCGAAATTCGGGTGCACATTGAAAATACCTGCGATAAAGAAGTGCTGGATCGGGCGACCGAAGTTTTTGCTTACCTGCACATGCACCAAACCAAGCAGCGTAACGGCGTTTTGTTTTACGTAGCCCTGAAAAGCCATAAATTTGCGATACTGGGCGACGCCGGCATAAATGCGGTGGTGCCGCCTAATTTCTGGAACGATGTTACTAATCTGGTAATCGGGTATTTTAAGCAAGACCAATATGCCGAAGGCTTAAGCAAAGGCGTTTTAATGGCGGGTGAGCACTTAAAAGCTTATTTCCCGTATGCCGGCGATCACTCCGACATAAACGAACTAGACAACGATATATCTTTCGGTAAAAACTGACGAATGAATTAATATACAGGTTTGGACAGCAGGACGCTTTTATGCAATAACCGGCATTTTCCATGATCCGTTCAGCCGTTACTGTTCCTAATCCCTACTTATGAAGAAATACTTCTTTTTACTTTTATTATATCTAACAACCGCCTTTATGGGATGGGCGCAGGAGGCCGATGATGTTCCGCCCCGGCCTAATCCGCCCCGGTTGGTGAACGACTTAGGCAATCTGTTACAGCCAGACCAAGAAGCGGCCTTGGAACAAAAATTGGTAGCTTACAATGATAGTACTTCTACCCAAATTACGATTGTAACCATTCCGTCTATTGGTCCTTACGATGTTGCCGCTTACGCGTACCGGGTTTTCCAAACCTGGGGTATCGGGCAGACAGAAAAAAACAATGGTATTTTAATTTTATCGGCAGTAAAAGAAAGAAAGATCTGGATTCAGACGGGCTACGGCATGGAAGCTATTTTGCCCGATGCTATTGCTAAGCGCATTACCGAGTATACAATTAAACCCAATTACCAGCAAGGCAATTATTACCAAGGCCTTGATGAAGCCACTAACTTTATTATTGATGTAGCCAGCGGCCAGTATAAAGCCGATCCACAGGAAACCAGTGGCGGCTCTTCGGCCGGTTTCTGGATAATTATTGGGGTGCTGCTTTTAATATTTTTGATTAGCCTCCGGAATAGAGGCGGCGGACGCGGAGGCCGGGGCGGCATGCGCACCCTGGGTGGTCCGTTCTTCCCGCCGGTTATCTTCGGTGATTTTTCTTCCGGACGCGGTCCTTTTGGCGGTGGTTTCGGAGGCGGCGGCTTCGGCGGTGGCGGTGGCGGATTTGGTGGATTTGGCGGCGGTAGCTCCGGCGGCGGCGGCGCTGGCAGTAGTTGGTAAAAGTTTAAACTATAATAATACGAGCACCTTCTGTAATTTCGCAATAGGTAGCCGCGAACGAAGCATATTCGTGCTACCTATTGCTCATGCCTCAGGTCTGAACAAACTTTCTGTTGTAGGTTTATTTATAAATTTTATAGCGGCCAGAGGCCGGCAGAATAGTATCACGGGCGAGGACGCCCGCGATAGAGATGATCTTATCTCACCTATTATCCGTATTACCGGTTGTAAATAAACTTATCCTCCTGGGTCAATTAAGTCTATGAAATACTTTTTCTTGTTCTTACTATCGGGTTTGTTTCTTGCCGGTACATCTGGCTACGCCCAAACCTCTGCTATTGCTAAAGCCGCCCCAGCCGATAGCATCATGATAACCATATTCCTGAAGCATCAGCAGGATAAAAGCCTGAAAGAAATTCAGAAAAAACAAGAAGAAAACAAATTGTGGGAGCAGTTTCCGCCCAAAGAAGCCCGGGTCATTTCGTGGTACGTCATGATGGGCATCGGGCAGGTGGTAACGGTTAAAATACCCGCTCATGCTTTACGGACTTTAAATTTATCGATTGAAAACGGGGCCTGGGGTGCTTTTAATACCGAATTTTATCCGACGTATGACTACGTGCCGGTTTGGAAAAATTCTTTAAAGAACAAAAAATAACCGCTATTTTTACGCCTGCTACTTATATCTTTAAATGAACACCGACCGCATTTATTACACGTACCTGGTACAGGTGCGCGAAGGCAAATACGAAGCTTTTCAGGATTACGAAAGTAAGGTTTTGCCTTTGTTGCCCCGGCACGGCGGCAAGTTGGAAATACGCTTACAGGTTAGAAAAACCGGGCCGCAGCAGCCCGACGAAATTCACGTTATTTCTTTTCCGGCGGCCGGCGATATGGAAGCGTACCGCCACGATCCCGAAAGATTGCAGTACGCTTATTTATTTCACGAAGTAGTTGAATTTGCTACTTTAATTGAAGGCTATAGCCTGCTCCCCTAGCTATTGATCGAAGCGGAAACCAGCCCCTATCTGGAATAAAACTTTCTCTTCGCGGGAATGCTGCAGTAAGGCCGAAAAAGCAAAACGTTCGGCAAACGGGGCAATGTACACGCCACCGCCGTAGCCGTCGTGCCAGCCGCCGTTATCCTGCCCCTGGTACCATACTTTACCCCGGTCGAAGAACGTGATGAGACCATAGCGGAACGGCAGGAAAGAACTGTTTACCTGCCCCACGTGAAACCGCAATTCCGTGTTGATATAAGCACTGGCATCGCCGGAAAAGCGATTAATGACGTAGCCCCGCAGATTTTGCAGCATCCCCAAAGTGGCATATTTAAAGAAAGGCAAATCTTTTCCGTAATTTTTGGCACCGCCCACCCGCACGCCCAACGTAATTGGTATAAAAATACGGGCCGTGCCATAATAATCAGCAAAACCTTCGGTCAGGCCAATATAATCGTTATTCTTTCTTAATCGCTGATAACTTTTATGCCGGGCAAAGAACCGGAGCCCGCGCTGGGTAAATATTGGTTTATCGCGTAAGTCCAGGTTAAATTCCGCGCCAGCTCCTACTAACAGTTGCGGCGTTGTATTATAATCTTTACTGGTGGGTTCGCCCAGAAAAGTATTCTGGTTATAGTTGGTAGTAAAAGTTTCGAACAAAGGGCCTAACCGGATATAACTTTGCCGGAAAAACTGCCGCTGCACAAATACCTGCGACATAAGGCCACCAAAACGGGCTTTGTAATAATTAGCATCGTAGAGCGCTTCGTTTTTGCCGGTGTTGTTGCCTAATCCAAAGAAATTATAATACCGGAAATATTGCCCGGCATCAATATAGGTACCGATATCGAACTGGCCAAAAACCTGCCGCCACAGCATATTGCTGGTCAACTGCAAGTTGCCATTTTGCGTGGCGCGCACCTGAAAACCGTACAAACTACCGTAATTATTTTTCTGGAAACGCTGGCGTTTGTAGTTAATGCCAAAGGAAATTCCCAGGCCATCGCCTTTGTTATAAATTAAACTGCCGGTGGGGTTGTAAGTATTGTATTTAAAAGCTTCGCGGTTGTAATGGTTTATATTGGGATTATCGGAAGTTAAGTTCTGGCTTTCTTTACCCAGGGCCAGATCGGTATCGGTATTGTCGTATACCAAGGTATTTTTCCGAAAACTCTTTACCGCGCTTATATCCCGGATGCTGTCTTTGCCGGCGCCCCCGATAATTCGTATCCGGATACTGCCCGGCACTTTACCGCTCACATTAAATACATCTTTGCCGTCCAGGCCGTACAGCCGGATTTCTTTGGTTTCGGTCTTCTGGAAAACTCTTTCAAATAAGGGCTTATCCCCTTCCGGCCCATTGGTATCTTTGTCTTTCTCGTACATTTGCACGCGCACCGTGGCTCCGGGCAAACGTTCTACTTTAAAATATTCGTTTTTATTGGAGCCCACCACATCTACGTAACGGGCCAGTAAAGTATAATAATCTTCCAAAGCCTGGGGCAAGTGCTGGCGCCGGGCTTTTAACCGCCGGCCTATTTCCTGCCCATCCGCTTCTCTAACTGCTTGCGGCATGGCCGCAATGGCCTGATCAATTACTTCATCGGTCATTTTGGTTTGCAGATAAACCCCTATATCCCGCCACTCTTTTTTAGATAAAGAATTCAGCAATAACCGGTCAAGGTGCCGGGCGGTCCAGGTTAAACTTGATATACCGCTTATTTTTTCGTCAAAATTCTGGATACTAAAAGCCCACTTCCGGTCGGCCAACCAGAAAAACAAGCCTTCCCAGCGCGAAAAAGCCTGGTCGCGGTCGCGCGGAATGGGCCGGTAAACCGATTCGTTCCCGTTTTTATATTCGGCCCACAACCAGTTACCGGCGTGGCGGTCCGGATCGTTAATAAAAATATCGAAAGCCCGGGCCACGCCGTAAGCTTGCACATCTACTTTGTTATCGTGGTCCTGGTATAATTGCCGGAAAAAACGGTAGCTCTTTTTTATATCGTCAGCGTTACCCAGATTATCTTCTTTTCTGGCCTGTTCTTTGGGGCGCTCTTCCAGTACACCTAATAATCCCTTAAATGCTCCTCCCACCGATTGCAAGGCCGGGTCGTTGCCCATTACATAATAAGTGGGCTGCACGTGCAAAATATCGGTAGCATCTAAGAGCCGGGATACCACCACGGCGTTGTAGGGTTGCGCGCTGGGGTTTATTTCCCGCAGTACATCGGTTATAATCGTATGGCGCAACTCTTCGGGCACAATGCCTACCGGTTCTTTGGCAACGGAGCGAAACACGTATTCGCGCCCATTAGGTGCTTGCAGGCGCAACGATTTGGTTTGTAAACCGCCCCCCACTTTTACCACCGCTAACTTAGGTGAAACCTGGCTTAAGTATAATAAAGGCATTTGCACGGGCTGCACCCAACTCTGGCGGTACAACTGCCCCACAAACAATTTCTTAAAAGAACTAGCTTTAAATTCCGGTCCGGCGGCAATAATGGTATCCTGACGGTGGTGGGCGGCAGCCGGTTGCCATTCTGAAACGCCGCTGCCGGCCACGCAAGGGCCAAATTGCTGGTTGATAGGCGTGCTGCTTTTTTTATCGGGCGCACATGCCGATTGAAACAGTAAAGCGGAGGTTAATTCTTTTACACCGAACGCAGTAAACGTATAAAATCCGGAGGTAACTTTACCGCTGGCGTAATAGCTTACTTTGCTAAAGCCTGGCTCCGATCTGTTTACTAAGCTTTCGGCATTTTTACCCACATAATCCGCCTGACTAAAACTGCCCGATACCAGGTGATAATTTTCTGCTGCGTAATTTAATTGCAAGCTATAATCGTGCGCTGCCGCATATATAATATTTTTATTTTCCTGCAGCATACCCGTTAAGCCGGCTTTAAAATCCTGGTACCGGTTATTGGCCATATCGCGCGGGGTGCCGATATTCTGGCGGTAAGCCGTATAAATACTTCCTAAAAAAGGCAAAGGCACCCGGTTTTTGGCATTATGATCCGATAAAGGAAAGAGGTGTTTTTTCAGGGGCATGTGCCCGCCGTAAATGCCGTTGGATATAATAGGATGATGGCCGACGACCAGCACATTACGGCCCTGAGCTTCGGATACGGCATCTGCCAGCTCTTCCAGAAAATCTTCGTCGGTATTAATCTGGCAATCGGTATCGGGTTCTACGGGTTTGCGGTAAGGGTGCATCCACCATTGGGTATTAATAGCTACCAGGCGCAAACCGGTGCCAATATCTATGATTTCCGGACCCGGACAACCGTTTCCCGGCACCAGCACCCGGGCTTTACTATTTTTATCCGCCAGGTATTTTTCTAAGTCCCGCACTTTTTTCCAGCCTTCTTTACCCGAATTATCCCAGTCTTTATCGCCCGGCACAAAATAAATATTCCCCTGCGGTTTATTTTGGGTGAGTTGCAGTAGTTGGTCTAACTGTTGGGTATGGACGGCGTCTGTTTTGGGGGAGAAACCTTCATTCGCTACAATATCACCCAGGTGCACGATCGTAAAAGGTAAGGTTTGGGCCTTTATTTCGCGCTGAAAAGCGGCAAGGTGTGCTTCCGGAATAGGTGCAGTAGCGGTGTTACCAATTAAATAAACTACCTGTAAAACGCTATCAGCGGTTTGAGCATTTACTACCAGTATGCTAGAGAACAGAAAAAGATAAACAACAAGTATTTTTTTAATCATTTCACGTAATAAGAGAAAACTGCCTTAAAAAGCTGCGGCAAAGATCATACAGCTTATTGTACGGAAATTCTATATAGATCAGTCTAAATAAAGCGGTTTCAAAAAAGAATATTTTACAGCAGGAAATCCGGCGCAAAGCCCTTAGTTTTGAAGAAAGAAGAATAGCTGAACAAAACCGTCGTCTAAAAGTTATTTTATTTCCTGATTTAATTAGCATCGCAGCGTTCACCAATAATAATTGGCGCTGCCACGGCTTACTTATATTTTATGAGCGAAAGAACCAAAAAATTATTTCTACTGGATGCTATGGCCCTGATTTACCGGGCGCATTTTGCGTTCAGCAAAAACCCGCGCGTTAATTCCAAAGGCATGAACACCGGGGCCGCCCTGGGTTTTACCAATACCTTGTTCGAAGTTTTATCGAAAGAAAAACCTACCCACATTGCCGTAGCCAGCGACGGACCGACCAAAACTTTCCGGCACGAAAACTTTACCGAGTACAAAGCCAACCGCCAGTCCATGCCCGAAGATATTGGCATTGCTATTCCGTACGTAAAAAAAATAATCGAAGCTTTTAATATTCCGTTGCTGGAAATACCGGGTTACGAGGCCGACGACGTGATCGGGACACTTTCGTGCAAGGCCGAAAAAGCCGATTTTGACGTGTACATGATGAGTCCGGACAAAGACTTCTGCCAATTGGTAACCGACCACGTGTATTTATATAAACCGGCTTTTCTGGGTAACGGCGTGGATATTCTGGATGTAAAAAAGGTGTGTGAGAAGTGGGAAATAAGCAACGTAAAACAGGTAATCGATATCCTGGGTTTAATGGGCGATGCGGTGGATAATATTCCGGGCATTCCGGGCATCGGAGAAAAAACCGCCAAAACCTTAATTCAGAAATACGGCTCCGTGGAGAACCTGATTGCCAGTGTGGAGGAACTGAAAGGCAAACAACGCGAAAATATTATTACCTACGCCGACCAAGGTTTGCTTTCCAAAGAACTGGCTACCATTCATTTGGATGTACCGGTCGATTTTGATGAGAAAATGTTCGAATATACCGGTCCGGACGAGGCAAAATTAAAGGAGTTGTTCGAAGAACTGGAATTTAGGCAACTGGCCCAACGTATACTAGGTACCAGTTTAACTGCGCCGACCAAAGCACCGGCCAAAGCCGCGCCCCGCACGTTGGTAAAAGGCAAAAAATCGGATCAGCAAACTTCGCTTTTCGCGGAAATTGATGAGTTGGTAGCTGATGCGCCCGATGCCACCCCGTTGCCAACCGGCGAAAAAAAGAATATCAACAATACGCTCCACGATTATCACCTGATTGACACGCCGGAATTACGGACCAGTTTGATCTCTTACCTACTAAAGCAAAAAGAAATATCTTTCGATACCGAAACCAACAGCATCGATCCGATTACGGCCCGCCTCATTGGCATGTCGTTTTGTTACATGGCTGGCGAAGCTTATTACGTGCCCGTACCCGAAAAGCGATCGGAAGCCCAGCCTATCATAGACGAATTCCGCGCCGTACTGGAAAACGAAAATATTGCCAAAATCGGTCAGAATATTAAATACGATATCCTGGTGCTGAAAAGCTACAACTTAGAAATAAAAGGGCCCATATTTGATACGATGCTGGCCCATTATTTACTGGAGCCGGATATGCGCCACAACATGGATTTGCTGTCGGAAACGTATTTGGGCTACACGCCTATTTCTATTACCGAACTGATCGGAAAAAAAGGTAAAAGCCAGCTGAACATGTCCGAACTCAGCCCGGAAGAGATATACGAATACGCCTGCGAAGATGCCGACGTAACGCTGCGCCTGAAAGAATACTTTGCGCCGCGCCTGGAAAAAGCCGGCGTTACCAAACTGTTTACCGAAATAGAAAACCCTTTGGTACCGGTACTGGCCGCTATTGAAAAAGAAGGCATTACCATTGATGCGGCCGCTATGGCCGAATCGTCGAAAGAATTATCGGGCTACTTAGTAGAGCTGGAAAAACGCATCTTTGAAATTGCCGGCACCGAATTTAATATTGGTTCGCCGAAACAGCTGGGGGAAATATTGTTTGAGCGGTTAGGTATTCAGGAAAAAACGAAGAAAACCAAAACCGGGCAGCACGCCACCGGCGAAGAAATATTATCGAAGCTGGCCCACAAACACGAAATTGCCCAGCTTATTCTGGATCACCGCGAATTATCCAAGTTAAAATCGACGTATATTGATGCTTTGCCGCAGTTGGTTTGTTCCTTAGATGGCCGGGTGCATACGTCTTTTAACCAGGCCGTAGCTGCTACCGGGCGTTTAAGTTCTACGAATCCGAACCTGCAGAATATCCCGATCCGAACTGAAAAAGGCCGTGAAATCCGGAAAGCCTTTGTACCGCGCAACGACAATTACTTGCTCTTATCCGCCGATTATTCCCAGATTGAACTGCGCATTATGGCCGATTTCAGCGGTGATGCTACCATGAAAGAAGCTTTTCAGAACGGCCTGGACGTGCACGCTTCTACCGCCGCCAAGGTGTTTCACGTGGATTTAAGTGCCGTGGACAGTGATATGCGCCGCAAAGCCAAAACCATTAACTTCGGTATTATTTACGGTATTTCGGCTTTTGGCCTGGCCGACCGGCTGAATATTTCGCGCCGCGAAGCCGCCGATATTATTGAAGCTTATTTCCAGGAATTTCCGGCCGTAAAAGCTTATATGGACGAAGCCATTAACAGAGCCCGGGAGCAGGAATACGTGCAAACTTTGCTGGGCCGGCGCCGGTATTTGCGCGATATTAATTCGGCCAACGCCAACATCCGGGGTTACGCCGAACGCAACGCCATTAATGCGCCTATTCAGGGCACTGCCGCCGATATTATCAAAATTGCCATGATCAACATCCACGATTGGCTGCAGCAGGAAAAACTAGGCACCAAAATGATTTTGCAGGTACACGACGAATTGCTGTTTGATGTTCCGAAAGAGGAACTGGATTACGTTTCACCCAAAATTGAAGATTTAATGAAGCACGCGCTACCGCTAAGCGTACCGATGGAAATAGGTCTGGGTGTAGGCGAAAACTGGCTCGCGGCGCATTAATTGCGTAAGAACATTTCGCTTACTCATTCTTTTATTCTGATAAAAAAAGCCGCTCCGGGAGCGGCTTTTTTTATCAGAATAAACATAAACCTGGAAAATATAAGCTATTAGTAGGGGTGCTTTACTGCTTAAATAATGCTCAAACTTAACCTTAATACCGGCGCTTTGAAATACCTATTTTTAAGTATTTTTTAAATTAATCTTGAAGCTGCCCGGACAGAATAAAAAGAAGCATAGTTGCTCCTTTTTGTTCTGCATAAGTTTCGAAAGTTTGTAAAAATATTTTTACCGGAATTTCCTTTCTACTAAGGAATTAAAACCGCCCGGTACTTGGTAATATCCACCGTAGGTATACTACTGCCGTACTGGTTGTTGATGGCTTTAATCATTTCGTTGGCAACAATGGCGTAGCCGCGCGGCGTAGGATGCACACCATCCAGCGAAAATAAATTACCGGTTATAAAGGCCGGCGAATAAGCTATACCATTTATATTTAAAGAAGGCACTAGCTGGCCATTTACCATGGTTGGCTGAACTTGATTAAAAAAAGCATAGGCATCAAAAATGGCTAATCCTTTGGCCGTGGCTATTTCCCGGATAATGTTATTTAAGGTAACGGTATGCGCCTGCACTTCGGCTACTTCATCTTTGTCCAGTACTTCGCGGTCAGTTAAAGGATTGGCCGGGTGAAAGCCGTGCGGAATTTGATTACCGCCTACATTATCCAAGCGGCCAATGACAGCTTGGGTAGTTAACAAAATTAAATCTTCGTTTTGGGCCAAACGCACATCGCCGGTATTGGGACCAGTTTTGATATAAACATCCAGGGCCGGATTTATACCTTTGGCCGCAACCCGCACCGTTGGTACCGTTACGGTAGTAAAGAACGGGATGGCCGTTACATTCGGGATAGTACCCACCACGCCTTCTACACTATTTGCCGTTAGCAGGTTAATGGTATTGGTGTAGATAAACCGGAACGTATTGGCATCGGTTAACCCGCTAAAAGGATTATTGACTAAATCGGCTACTCCGCCGTTGGTAGCATACGTAAGCACATCGATATTACCCAGCCAGTACGAAAAGAAAGTATGGTTGCGGCCGCCCATAAACTGTAAATAGGGTTTAGTACCAACTTCGGCGGGTTCTAAAAGCCGTTCGTAGTACGGATTTAAAGCGCCGTATTGCGGCACGGCACTGGCTAGCACCGACATATTGGGCACGGCCAGATTCTGCAAGTTAGCATCGGTAAATTTTGTCAGCCGGGGGCCGCCCGGAAGGGGTGATTCCTGCCGGACACCTAGCTTATCAGTTACAGGGGTTAAAACCGGGCTGCCGGTAGCCGTAAAACCACTAAGCCGCAAATAACCCGAACCATTTGCTTGTTCTTCCGAAAACAAAGGCTGCACAAAATCGCCTCCTCCTACCTGCCGGAACTGCCCGGCCAAAATATTTGGATAAGAATTTAACTGTCCTTCGCGGTATACCCCACCGTCCATATAACCGGCGGTTAAAGAATTGCCAACGGCTATGTATTTACTAAAATCTAAATTGCCACTATTAATCGGCCTTTCCTCTATTTCCGGATCGCAGCTACCTAAAATGAAAGTACCGGAAAACAGAACGAATACGCCTAATCTGTAAAATATATTTTTCATACGCGGATAGACTGGAAATTAAAAATTATAGCTGATAGCAATGCCGGGGATATACCCCACCGATTTAAAAGTACCGGGTACGCCCATAGAAAGATTGGCTTCATCGGTTCTTTCCTGGCGGTTTACATACAGAAAGGAAGCATCAATTCCCAATTTTTCGGTTACCATGTAGCTAAGTCCCACAGAAGCACCAATAGCATTGGCATCAGGGGTTTCCGGGGTCAGGTAACCTTTTTCAACCGGGGTTTCATCAAAATAAATACCGGCTCGCAACGCCAGTTTACTGGTAGCTTGGTATTGCCCACCCAGGCGGTAAGCCGTAGAGTTTTTGTAGTTGCGGGCGCTCTCCGTAAAAGTAGCACCATTTACTGATGCGGCATAATCGAAACGTAAAGCCTTATAAGCACTCCAGCGCACGTGCTGCACATCGGCGGCCAGCGTCAATTTCTCGGTAGCTTTAAAACCAATACCTACGGTAATATTCGCGGGCAAAGGCAAAGTAGCATCAAACTGGGTATTGGGGAAACGGGCGGCTACTGGCGCCGCCGCAGGTACCGTAAAAGTTGCATCACCACTGGCTACTTCCATATCTACGCGCGAGCGGTACGTTACGCCCAGCGATAATTTATCAGTGGCCTGCACATATACGCCCGCATTAAAACCAATACCAGATGCCCGACCGTCTAATTCGGCGTGGCCTTCTTGGCCTTCGGCGTTCTGCAACGGTATGCTGCGCTGCAAATTCACGTTGCCAATACCGTATACAAAACCGGCGCCAATGCCAATTTTATCGGTAAGGCGGTAACTTACGGTTGGCTGAATAAATATAGCCTGGAGCGCCAGCTGGTTTAACCCAAAACGGCCCTGCCAAGTATTTCCCCACTCTACCGAAGAGCCATAAGGAGTATAAATTCCCAAACCAAAGCGCAAATGACTTTCGGCGGCCCCAAAAGAACCGTAAAATTCGAAAGGGGTACCCACAGGATTGCTGGTAAGAGCAGTAGCGTTGCCGGGCGCTGGTTCCTGGTAAGCTGTTTTGGATATTAACGGGCTCACCCCAACCATAAAACCATTCTGGCGCAGGTGGCTCAGGGCACCAGGATTAAAAAATATACTGGCCTGGTCTAAAGCCAAACCGGTACCCGCATGGCCCATGCCAATTTGCTTTTGTCCCTGTAAATTCACCTGGAAGCCGCTTGCTTCGGCTACGGCCGAAGACAATAAAACGCCTCCTAAAATACTAAGTAATTTTATCTTCATAGATAAACTTTTAAAATTTGATATATAACAAAAATATGTATTTTATCTGGCTAACCTCCTATTCATTTAAAAATTATCCGAAAAGGATTATCCATTTCTGGTTGTAAGCTATGTTACCACGTAAATATGAATGCCGGATTGCATAATTTGAAGTACCTGGCTTTACCAGATCATATCCGTTCGACTTTATTTTGTTTGGGTTTGCTGTTTACCGTCCGTACTTTTTCAACTTGCCTGATAAAATATCTGCGGCCAACCCATCTTATTCCCTTACTTCCTCGTTAACGGAAACCTAATTGATTTATCATTTATGTACGATGTTACTATAATTGGCGGCGGACCGGCCGGATTAAGCGCCGCTTTGCTATTGGGGCGCTGTATGCGCAAAATACTTTTGTTTGATAACGGTCTTTACCGCAATAATTGGTCTGATGCCATGCATGCTTTCTTGTCCCGGGATGGCGTAAATCCGCGGCATTTTCTAAAAATGGCGCACCAGGATTTAGAAAAATACGACTTTGAGTTAAAGCATAAAGAAATAGTTAAAGCCCGGTATACCAGCGGTTTTTTTGAAGTAACCGACAGCGACGATCAGGTTTATTTATCGCGAAAATTATTGCTGGCTACCGGTATTCGCGACCGCTGGCCCGAAATACCCGGCGCTGAGCCTTTTAACGGCAAAAGCATTCATCACTGCCCTTACTGCGATGGCTGGGAACATAAAAATACCGCCTTGGGCGCTTACGGTAAAAACCGCGATGCGGTAGGTTCGGCGCTGGGGTTAAAAACCTGGAGCAGCGATGTTACCTTGTTTACCGATGGTACCCGCCGGTTGCGGACCGTCGATATACAATTACTGGAGCGGAATAAAGTAAAAATAGTTACGGCTCCTATTGCCCGGGTAGAAGGCGCAGGCACCCAACTGCAGCGGGTAATATTGGCAGGCGGTGCCAGCGTAGCCTGCGATGCCATATTCTTTTCAACGGGCCAGGACCAGAAAACCGATTTGGGCCGGCAACTAGACTGCCATTTTACCAGCAAAGGCGTTATCCGGACGTATAAACACCAGCAAACCAATATACCAGGACTTTATGTAGCCGGCGATGCCGCCCGCGATATGCAACTGGTAATTGTGGCTGCGGCCGAAGGCACCAAAGCCGGCGTTATGATAAACAAAGAATTGCAAATGGAATTTAGGATGTAGTTTATTTAGTAGATAGTCGATAGTCCATGGTCAATAGTCCATAGAGACGATAGAACCTCTTTTATTCAGGTTATTTTACCTTTTGGGTGCATACACGCATCATTATTTAGTAAACCCAGTACCTAACATGTAGCAATATTTGTTTACTGATTACCATGAAAAAGAAGCTCGCGTGGATTTTGTTTTGGTCTTTACTACCAACAACGGTATCCTCGTGGGGCTTTTTCGCGCACCAACGCATTAACCGCCTGGCCATTTTTACGTTGCCACCCGAAATGTTGGGGTTTTATAAAAGGCACATTATTTATATTACCGAAAACGCCGTTAATCCGGACCGCCGGCGCTACGTAATACCAACCGAAGGCCCGCGCCACTTTATTGATCTGGATGTATACGGCGACAGCGCTTTAACCAAATTACCGCATTACTGGACGGAAGCCGTAAAACAATTCGGGGCCGATTCGTTGCAGAAACACGGTGTTGTTCCCTGGCACATTAGTTTGGTTAAATACCAGCTCACCGAAGCTTTTAAACAACACGATATAGTGGCTATTTTAAAACTTTCGGCCGATTTGGGCCATTACGTGGCCGATGCCTGCGTGCCCTTGCACACCACCCGCAATTACAACGGCCAGTTCACGAACCAACACGGCATTCATGGTTTATGGGAATCGCGGTTACCGGAGCTTTTGGCGCATCAATATGATTTTTTCACCGGCCAGGCCGTTTATATCCAAAATCCAACCCGGCAAGCCTGGAATATTGTCGCGCGTTCGCATGCGGCCCTCGATTCGGTTTTACAGCTGGAGCAAGCGACAAGCCTGCAGTTCCCGGAAGATAAAAAATACGGATTTGCCGAACGCGGAAATATTACCGTGAAAACTTATTCCCCCGATTTTGCTACGGCTTACCACCAAAAACTAAACGGGCAAGTAGAGCGGCAAATGCGTTACGCCATCAAAATGGTGGGTGCTTACTGGTACACTTGCTGGGTAGATGCCGGTCAGCCCGATTTAAATAACCTGCAACCGCTCACCGAAGAGCAGAAAAAAGCTTTACTAACTGAAAAAGAACAGTTAAAGCCGGTCATTACGCCCGAGCGGCCCCACGAAGGCAGCGTTGATTAATGCTGAAATAATTATTCTGCTTTACTTGCTTGTACCTGCACTTTTATTCCTGATCGTTGCGGTTTAAAACGTTTTCGGGCAATGGCGTCAGGTCATATTTATGCAGTTGTTTCATCTCCAGGATTACTTCTCCTTTATCGTCTATGTCGTAAGCGGGCAGGAAAGTAGCACCCCAGACAATTTCCTCGAACCGGTACGAATAACGGGCGTGTACCTCTTGGCTAAACGTATCATCGAAACCTTTGATCAAAATCAGGAATTCGGCATCTACCTTTTCCAGGTCGGCCGGCGTTTTGCCGTAAAGCGGGCTTTCTTCATTTATTTCGTGCACAATGGTCCAGGGCATTGTAAAAAAGTTCAGGGTCGGAGTAGTGAGTTTTAAACCAAAATACTCCCGGTTATGCTCGTTTTCCGAGCGGTTTACTACCATCAGCAATACTTTTGCTTCCAGCTCCATTAATAAATTATTGCGTTTGTTTACCACCCGGAACATGAGTTTAGGAAAAGGTTTAGCTGGCGAAATAATAGCACTATGGGTGAATAAAATACGGGTAGTGGGTTTAGAAAACCGGCCAAACAACAAACCCGACACCAGGGCAAAAAACAACCAGCCACTCATGGCTTCTAAACTGGAAATAATATTGGCCGGTAAACCCTGGGGCGATATAGTCCCGTACCCTACAGTAGTAAAAGTTTGCACACTGAAGAAAAAAGCATTCAGAAATTCATGTTTGTTTGATCCCTCCTTTATTCCTTTTAAATGATCGATACCAATCTGGAAATACCAGCCTGTAAACACCAGGTTAACCAAAACATACGTAGTCAGCAATAGCAACAGGAACTTAAACCAGGAAGTATTAATCAAAAACAAGTAGATATCGCGAACATTGAACCCCGCACCTTTCCGCACAACATTAAAACTGCCATTTTTATTAATGATCCGTTTGGTCCGGCGATTATACTTTTCGCCAAAACCCGGATCCGGGGTCTTACCCGGCACCTGTATCATATCTAAGATTTATTTAAAAGATTTTGAACATCCATCTTAGCTCTTATACCTGACAATTTTAACAAACCGGATTAGCTGTTGGCTTGAGAATAAATGCTTTAGTATTTTTCGCTTTGTACCAATTAGGCAGCAATGTGGATAATAGGCTACCATACGTGGATAATTAAAATTGTTTCGGAAAGCCTTGGTTAGTAACTTTAAATTGTAGTCTAATACCTATGTTTACCTTAATTATTGAACAATGCAAAGTATTGGTAGAAATGTGCGGTTATTATTGTTGTTTTTATTCTGGCTGAGTAATACTACGCTATGGGCTGCCGTTACGCAGGCACTTCCTCCCGATTCGGTGCAAAAAACACTTGCCAAACCGGTAGCCAAAGGTTATCATTTGGTGCAGCAAGGCGATACTTATTACGGTTTATCGCACTTATACCAAGTACCCGTAGATACGCTTAAAAGCTGGAACGGCGCAAACCTCACCTTAGGCAGCACCATACAAATCAGTAAGGCCGCCACCGCAACTCCTAAACCAGCCGCCGCCAGCAAAGCAAGTACCGGGATAAAAAAAACAGCTCCGGCCGTAACGCAGTCCGATGCTCCGGCCAATACTACCCTGGGTCAGCGTACGGCCACTACGCCTTATAGCCCGAATCAGAAGCACGCCCAACGTATTCTGGTTATTCCCTTCGATCCTTACCTGTATTTTTCGGATGCCGATGACGACATTAGCTTATATTCCCGGATTCCGCGCCAAAATGTACGCCATGTGTTCCGGGGCCGGCTTAATGCTTTTATGGACCCCAAAGGTTTTGAAAGTATTAATTTGCTGGGTGGCGCTTTCCACGAGGGCGTAAACGAATTAGACCGAATCTATAAATCGGTAAATTATAGTTACCAGGATATTGCTTATTCCAAATACAACCCGGCGCCGGTAGTAGAGAAACCCGTTAAGAGTGCTACCTCGTGGCTGCAGCGCCAGAAAGAAAAGCTAAGTGCACCTGCCGGACCCGAAGTAGCCGGCAACACCAGCGTAGCCAAAGACCCGAATAAATACTGGAGCGTTAAGGTAAAAGACCCGGATTTCTATTCTTATTTTAACCAGCAATACGCTGTCGATTATTACCTGTTTATCAACCAATTTGAGATATTCACTGATTATACCAGTTGCCTGGATCGTACTAAAAACGATTTTGTGCGGGAATTTGTGGTGCATTATACCATTTACGATAACCAGGGCCAGTTAATTTCCGGCAACAAAGTGCGGGTACCCTATGTTTCGCACGTAAACGACATCGAAATAATTATCCGGGAAAATCTAAGCCGAATGGCCGAACGTATCTTAGCCGATTTGCCGCGTCCGGGAAACATTAATATCCAGACCACTTCTGCGCAGTAGTAATATATAAGGCAGCTCCGGGAGCTGCCTTTTTTCTGTCCGGTTATTTAGCAGGAGTATTTAGTTGTTGATCGTTCCTCTGCACTTGCAACATTATCTTTAACCCTGCTCCTGCACAATTGCTTTTTAACGCTATAAATCCTTTTCTTTTTAACTTAGCTGCTTCAGCCTTCAGGTATTTGTTATTTTTCATTTAAGTAAGTGGACAAAATTAGTTTAAGTTAAATAACCTTATAAAACTCTGGTAATCAAAATTCTATTCACACATTCATTCATTAATTCTGTCATTGTACTTATGATAAATCATACTACTGCTTATTTTAAACGCACACTTTTTTCTCTTTTTTTACTTTTCCTGTTCTGCACCACCTTACTGGCACAAAGTACCGGGCCGGCAGTAGATTTAAACCGGCTGGATGCTTACTACCAGCAAGCCCTAAAGGATTGGCAGGTACCCGGCATGGCCATTGCCCTGGTAAAAAACGATTCGGTGATATTTGCTAAGGGCTACGGGGTGCTAAATGCCCAAACCGGCGGACCGGTAGATGCCAATACCCTATTTGGTATTGCTTCTAACACCAAAGCTTTTACTGCTGCGGCCTTAGCCATGCTGGTAGACGAAGGTAAAATAAAATGGGACGATCCGGTAGTAAAATACCTGCCTTACTTCCAATTGTATAATCCGTATGTTACCCAAGCGATTACCATAAAAGATTTACTCAGCCACCGCGTAGGTTTGGCCACTTTCAGCGGCGATTTACTTTGGTACAACACTACTTACTCCCGCGAAGAAATTATCCGGCGCGCCCGGTTTTTGCAACCCGTTTATGGTTTTCGCGATGGTTATGGCTATTCTAACCTGATGTTTATTGCGGCGGGCCAGGTAATTGAAACCGTTGCGGGACAAAGTTGGGAAAGTTTTATTCAACAGCGTTTTTTTCAGCCTTTGGGCATGACTCGTTCTTACACCTCGGTACGCGATTTAGCCGGCAAAACCAACGTAGCAACGCCCCACGGCTTCGACGAAAAACATAATCCGGTGCCCAGCACTTTTACCGCCTGGGACAACTGGAACCCGGCGGCTGGTATATTTACTTCGGTAAACCAACATGCCCAGTGGCTCCGGCTTCAACTCAACCAGGGTACGTATAAAGGCAAAAAGTTTTTTAGTGAAGCGGCTTCGCATACCATGTGGAGTGCCCTGCAAGCGTTACCGGTGAGTCAGGAAGCACTAGCCGCCAACCACGCTACGCATTTTTCCGCAACCGGTCTGGGTTGGTTTCTAAACGATTACCACGGCCGAAAACTTGTTAGTCACGGCGGGGGCCACGAAGGCATGAACTCAAGGGTAGTGATGCTGCCGGAAGAAAACTTCGGGATGGTTATCCTGACCAACAGCATGAGCAGCATCATGACGCCTTTGGCTAACCAAACCATGGATGCTTTCTTGGGCATCCAAAACGGCCGCGACTGGAGTCAATATTATTTGGATATAATTGCCAAAGCCCGGCAAGCTGCCCCTGACAAAAAAGAAGAAAACAAAGTTAAAAATAAAGTAAAAGCCCTCTTACCACTCACGGCTTATACCGGCCGCTACAACAGCCCGATGTACGGCGATGCTACCATAACTTTGGTAAATAAAGAATTGGTGCTGCAGCTGGTACCGGCCCCGGTCTTGGGTGGCAAACTCAAAATAGCCGGTCCGCATATTTTTGATTTGGATTGGAAGAATGATTATCCGTTATTAACGCCTACCCAGGTGCGGTTTATAACCAGCGCCGACGGAAAAGTAGCCGCAATGCGCCTGGATGCCGATAACCCCGATTTTATCTTCGCGGAGCTGGAATTTAAGAAAGTAAATTAAATATAGGCAATGGCATAGTAATTACACCAAATAAATTTGGCAATAACTGGAATTACTCCGTTTATCTACTAGGTGGCGGTCATTGTAAAAAGCTCATCTTTAATGATAAAAGGCGATATATTACCCTTTGGAAATTTCAAATGGCAGGTGCTTGATATTAAAGACGGCAAGACACTTATCATTACAGAAGGTATAATAGAATTACGTTGGTACCACAAAGAGTTTATAGAAATAACTTGGGCAGATTGCGAAATAAGAGCATACCTTAATAATGAATTTTATAAGGTATTTAACCAAGATGAAAAAGCAAGAATTATTCCTACTGTAAACAGCAATTACGATAACCCTTGGTTCAAAACTAAAGGAGGCATAGATACCACTGACAGAATATTCTTACTTAGCCTTGAAGAGGTTTGCAAGCATTTTGGCGACAGCCGTGAAAATTTAAAAAATAAAGCAAGTCAAAAATGGCAAATAGAGGACGAAAACAATATTAAACGCCAAGCTAAATTTGAAGATAATTTTCATTGGTGGCGGCTTCGTTCGCCTGGATATTATGGGCGTACATCTGCGAGTGTTAATTCAAATGGAAATGTATATGTCCGTGGTAACGGAGTTTATGGAAGACCAAGAGACGGTGGTGGAGTGCGACCAGCATTATGGCTGAAAACTTGAAAAACAACGAACCGCAAACGGTTAGTATAAAAACCATTGCCACCATTTGGGATGTCAACGCTTTTTATATTAACCGTTGGGCGTCAGCTTAAGAGTGAAGCAGCCAATAACTGAAAATATAAAGTTTCCAAATTTAGAAACTTCTAATATCTTTGCCCGTTAGACAAAGATAGAATGTAATGCAGTATTTTCAGACACAATTTTTAGAAGAAGCCGAAAAGTTCATTGCTGGACTTGACGGAAAGACGATTAAGAAAATACTTTACAATATTGACCTAGCGGAACAAACTAATGACCCAAAGCTTTTCAAGAAACTCCAACAGGACATCTGGGAGTTCCGGACAAAGTATGCAGGACTACAAATAAGGCTTCTTGCATTTTGGGACAAAGCAGACGATAAAGTGACTTTAGTCTTTGCAACTCATGGTTTCATCAAAAAAGTGGACAAGGTCCCATCAAGCGAAATAGAACGAGCGGTGAAGATCAGGAAAAGGTATTTTGAAAATAAACAGAAAAAGTAATTATATGGCGACCCAAGAAATGAAAATCTACTCACTTGCCGAGATGAAAGACAAATACATAGGCAAGGTCAGTACCCAAGAGAGAGACGAATACGAATATGAACTCCACATGGACGTATTAGGCAAAATGATAAAGGCTGCCCGACAACAGCGTAATTTAACCCAAGAACAATTGGGGCAGTTAGTTGGTGTGCAAAAGTCTCAAATCTCCAAACTTGAAAATAGTGCAAACAGCGCAACGATTGACACAGTTATAAAGGTATTCAAGGCACTTAAAGCCGAAATAAACTTTAATGTAAAACTTGAAGACAACTTTATCAGGCTTGCCTAAAAAAGCCGAACGCCCAACACGGTATATACAAATCTCTTGCTCCGCTACAGGCTTTGCATGTACTAACCGTTAGCTAATGTAAATTAGTATATCATTGCCTTTTGCTTACTGGGCAGCATAAACCACATCTACCAGGAACCGGTTATCTAAAGCGGCTAACCTTTGCTGGGCTTTCCGGGAGAGCTTAACAATTACTTTGTCGTTGGAGCCGGTATTAGGTAAAGTACCAATAACTCGTACACTTAACTGGCGGCCATTCATGCTATTGGTAACCATAATGTAAGAACCAATAGGTGCCGTGGCGTGCAAAGCCAGGTATTTGTTTACGTTGGGCCCGTTAATTACTTCGGCAATACCACTTTCTTTCAGATAAGTAATAGGCTTGGGTTGCACCGCCATCACCGAATCACGGTCTTGCGTATCGCTTTTCCGGGTTACCACGGTGGTGGTGGCAACCGGCGCAATCGGTTCTGTATTTTGGGTTGGAACCGTTTTTTGTACCGCCACCGTGGGCGACTTAGTTACCGGCGGCAACCCAACTATTAAATCCTGCCCGGCTTTTACGTTATCCGAATTTAAATTATTCCATTGCTTCAGCGTAGTGGTATGTAGTTTAAACTGCCGGGCAATCGAAAATAAAGTTTCGTCTTTGGCAACCCGGTGTATTTTATTGCCATTGCTGTCTAAAGTATAAGGATCGGGTTTAGCTGCGGCTTTGGTTTGGGCTACCGCCCGCGGAACGTACAATAAGCTACCGGTTTGCAGATTGTTTTTTGCCTGCGGGTTAGCGTTTATTAATTGCTTGGTCGGCACGCCGTAACGGCGCGAAATAGTATACAGGGTTTCTTTAGCGGCTACCTGGTGTACTAAAAACCGTTTTCCGTTTACCACCTGCATACCCACCGAATCTACGGACATGGCTTCCGCATGACTTACCTGATAGAAACTAAAAAATAATAAAATAAAAAAGAAAAAACTGATTTTTTTCACCCGGGTCAACATATTATCTACCAATAACAAACAGAATACTGTATTAACTATTACTTGAACTTATCTACACAAAAAAAACGGTTACCGGGCTTAATTGCAAGCTGATTTAGAAAATTACAAAAATTTAAAAATTCTACTTTATTCGCCCTTTTAGATTGACTTAAAGATAAGCAATTTTAAATTGCCTGGCAGCAGAAATTTAGAAATAAAGGAATACGGATACACATAAAAAGCAGCCGGTGAAGCTGCTTTTTTAAAGGCTGATTTACAAGTAAAAAGCAAAAGTATTTACCTCTTCCCAGCCCTTCTCTTCTGCGAGAAGAAAGTCAAACCGGTAGAAATAAAAGTCCCACGCCTTTAGGAGAGGGATTTAGGGGGAGGTGTTAAAACAGTTTTATCTAAATCTAGCAAGCATTAAAAACCATTATTGCCTTCCCGCATGCGTCCGCCTTCCCGGCCACCTTCCCTGGGGAATCCGCCATTTTCGAACCGGCGGTTCGGATCTCGTTCTTTGGATGCTGGTTCGCTGCTGCCTTGACCAAATTTCCGGATATTGTAAGTAAACGTGAGCATATAATACCGTTGCAAAACCTGGCTTTGCACTTCCTCAAAATATTCGGCGGTTACAGTTTGCCGGAAACCCTGGTTTTGCCCCAAAGCATCGAAAACCGAAAGGCGGATATCGCCGCTTTGATTTTTAAATATTTTCTTACCCACCCCCAGGTTCCAGATTTTATAACTGATATTATCTGCCCCGGCCACGCCGCTGGTATTGAGTTGGTGGGTAAAATCGGTCTGGAAAACAAAATCTTTGTAAAATATCCAGTTTAAACGGGCCCGGTTAATCTGGTTGAAATACCTGGTACGCTGGTCCGTATTCAGGGTATTATACGCATTATTAAAATAAGACCGGGAAGAAAGGTTAAAATCCAGGTTCTGGCTGATGTTGCTGCTGAGGGTAACCCCGCCGCCATAATTCTGGGAATAAGAAAAAGTATTAATAGAAGTAATTACCTCCGGAATCTGGATGGGTGTGGTAATACCGGGCGTCCGGTTGATAGTAGCCGACAAATCGAAGTTGAGGTTTGATTTAATAGGTTTGATAGATAAACTATAACTCACAAAAGACCGGAGGTTGTAATTCCCGTTCAGGTTTTCGGCCCGGGTAAGCGTAGCCCTGTCCTGCAAGGTATCGCCGAGTATCAACAACAAACCACCGATATTATTGGCAAAGCGGTTGTTTACAATTTGGTTTTGCGTAAGGGTTCCGCTTAAACTAGCCACAAAGGTGGTGGACTTCTCGGTATTAGCGGCGGTGTACCGGAAATTTAAATTATGGCGGTACGACTGATCCAGGTCCGGATTACCAATGCGGTGCGCCAGCGGATTGGTTTTGTCAATTACATCCTGCAACTGCTCCAGCGTAGGGTTAACAGTATTGCCGTTATAAAATACCCGCAGGTTTTTAGAACGGGAAAAGCGATACCGAAAACTCGCGTTCGGAATAAACCGGACAAAGCCTTTGTTTAATTGCGTTAGCACCGGCAGCTCGCGCTCATTGTTTAACTCCGAGTACTGGTAAGAAGCCCGGGCATTGAAATTAATTTTCTGGTTGAAATAATTATACCCCAAACCAAGCTGGTGCGCAAAACTATTGTTGTTAAAAACGTTCGAAACGCTTTCGTTAAACAAAGTATAATCCTGCTCGGCTTCGGAATAATCGTAAGTCCGGCTATCGGAATTGTTTTGGTTCAGGGAATAAGAATAGTTTAACGATAAATTACTGGTTTTGGTGAGCGGCTCGGTATAGGTTAAATTGGTGCTTACATTAAAGCCATCGCTCAACTGATCGCGGAAACGATTGGTAAGCAGATATTGCGGCAAACCGGTGCGGGCATTATAAGTGGTATTATCAGAATCGGTATAATTATCGCTGTCGTTTTTAGTGGCTCCCACATTAACCCCGATAGAAGCACTACGCCCCCGCTTGGCAAACTGGTGCCGGAAAATCATGTCCGTACCCAGGTTATAGCCGACTAAATCGTTATTGGTTTTATTATCAGAGGTACTAACGGGATTCTCATAATAATTAACCTGCTGATCGTAATTAGAGAAACCATTGTTTAACTGAAAACTTAAGCGGGGCTGAATAAACAAGGTATTGGCCGAATCTATTTTGTATTCAAAACGGGCATTAATCCGGTGGTTCGTATTTCGGCGGGCATAATCTTCCTGCTCGGCTTCATCGCTGCGTTTCAGGGTGTCGGGCTGAAAATATTCGCGGTACGAAGAATTATAGCCGCTGTTATCGGTGTAATTACCAAAGTACGAACCGCTTAAGGTTATTTTTTTACCCCACTCCTGCGAATAGTTAATGCCGGCATTGTGGGTAATGGTTATGCCACTTTGGCTAGGGCCAAAGTTTCCGCCCGTTCTGTTACGTCCGCCCCCGAAGCCGCCGCCCAGAAAATCCTCCATACCAAAGCCTTGCTGGTTTATATTGTTAGAGCCGGCCAGTAAGGTAATCCGGCGGGCCGGACTAAAAAGATTGATGGTACCACCTACCTGGTAACGGCTATCGTTGCCGGCGGCAGCCGCTACCCGGCCAAAGGTGCCGTTGCGCCGGTCGGGGCGGGTTACAATATTCATGGTCATTTCGCGGTTACCATCATCTACCCCTGATAATCGCGCTTGCTCACTTTGTTCTTCTACTAACTGTATTCTGTCTACTACATCGGCCGGTAGGTTTTTAAGCGTAGCCATGGCATCATCCCCAAAAAACTCCCGTCCGTCTACCCGTACTTTTTTTACATCTTGTCCGCGGGCAGTTACCTTACCATCCTGAATAACTACGCCGGGTACCTTTTCTACCAACTCATCCGAATTCGCATCCGGGTTCACCTTCATGGCTTTGGCATTAAATTCGGTGGTATCGCCTTTTTGCACCGCTACGGGCACTCTTTCGGTTACTACTACTTCTTTCAGGGTTTTGGTATTTACGGTTAAGGCCAATGTGCCCAAAGCAATGGGTTTATCGGCTACTACCAAAGGGCGTTGTAGGGTTTGAAACCCCAGGAAAGAAGCCCGGAGCAAACACTGTCCGGCCTGCGACTGAAAAGAAAACTGGCCTTCACTATCGGTAATGGAAACCGCCCGCGCCGAATCGGGTAAATGAATGAGCAAAACGGTAGCGCCCGGTAAAGCCGTGTTATCTTTGGCATCGGCTATTCGGCCGCTCACGGTAACGGTTTGCGCCGCCACCCGGAAACAGCCGAATAAAATTAAAACGGAGAGTAGATATTTTAGCATCATGCAGTAAAATTAAAGAGGTCAATAAATTCAGCGCTGCTTAGATAACCGAAAAACCAATTGGTTTAATCAACCGGAGAAATTAAATGAATTTTATCTGCCGAAAAGAATATCTGCTTATTAAACAGCCTCTGGCATGGGTTTGCGGAAATCAAGATAGAGAAAAAATGTTTTACCCTGAATAATCTATATACCTGAATAATCTATATATTGGTAAATCAGAGCTGTTCAAAACACCTTCGCCGGTATTAGGCTTATTTCGGCTTTTAACGGTTGTAATTATATATACATACAGTTTAGTCCTGGCGTTTATAGCGGCCAGAGGCCGGAAAAATATAGACCCGGGCGAGGACGCCCGCACCAGATATATGGCAAAGTTAAACTTACCTATTGCCTATATGCGAAAGCATACGTTGGATATAATACCAAACAGCATAAATTTTCTTCCATATATTTTACTGTTGATTCTACTACTATTATTTGATAGGTGTACTTTTAATAAATCTCCGCTTTTTCTCCAAAAAGCAAATAATTGTGCTTGGTAGCGGCGTGGCAGTGCCACGCCGCTACAGGGAAACCGCAAAATCTATTTCAAGTACTATTAGTAATTTATAATATTAATATGGATAAAGGTATATGAGAGGTGATATAACCTGGATATTATTTTGTACCGGTGCTGTGTAATTTGTAAAAAACAATGCCGGCATCCGTAATGGTTTTTACCTGTTTGTTGGCGCTGTTCAGGATATTGATGTGGCCCGTATCGCGTAAGGTGGTGAAAGCCGTCAGGTAGTTTGGTAGCACGTAGTTGGTGCCGGGGCTATGCGCTTCGTAAACCTGCCGGATGCTTTGAAAGTGGAATTGCTTTTTATTTTGAGCTAATTCTTCTACCAGATTTTCTATACAAAACGGGTGACTGAACCGAAAGAAACCCGGAATAGCCGGCGCTTCGTGTTGCAAGTTAGCCCCCAATAAGGGCACCTCATCTATTTGCTTATCGCTGTAAGTTAGCAGCAATTCTTTCATTTTTAAGTAAGCAGCTTTATGGCGCGAAGCAAAAATGATATAATGGCTGGTGCGCTTCCTATCGGGTGCACTAATTTTAAAAGAAAGCGGATAGTACTGGTTGTCCTGGAAAGCCCCGGAGAACTGATCAAGGATAAACTTCTCTCTTTTTACGGCACTCCCGGTAGTTAGATAGAAATGTTGTATTTCCGGCCACCGGTCGCCCCAAAAATCGCGTAAAGCATTTTCTTTCCCATCCGGCTGTACGGCCTTTTGCAACTTGGCAAAATCAAAAACCAATAAAAAATCGCTGTTGTTGCGCAGCACCGTACGGAAAAATATCTCTTGCGCCCACTTGTAAGCAAAAAGATCACCTAATATTAAAGCGGGTACGGTGTTAGCCGATAAATCGGTTAAAAATACGCCCTGGCTTATTTCGTCCAGGATAACCGGCAGATTTTGCAGTTCGGCATAAAAGTCCAGCGTTTCCAGCTGCTCCGGTAGCTTGTTCAGGGCTGCTTTATTGCCGTCGGCAAAAAAGGTTTTTACCTGTCTCTTTAAATCAGATTCATCCGCAGTACTTTCGGCAATAACCTGTAAGATTTTTAAGGGCGCTAGTGGCTTATCTTCCGCGTCTACGCCGGAACCGGCATTTAGGTCTAAAAACAGAAATTCTTTTTCTGCCGACGTATTTTCTTCATTCGCTAAATACAGGCCGCACCAAATTCGGAAAAAGGCAGTACCTATTTCGGCTTTTATTTCGGCGGTACTGCGTTTTTGTCGGAAGAAATCAGCCGGATTGCTTGCGGGCATCGGATACAGAGATAGAAATTTATTTTATTATAAAGTTAAAATTGCTGATATACCAGGCACCAGCCCGAAAACGCCGACATTTTATACGGATTAATTATTAATCAAAACAAAAGGCAGCTTTGCGGCTGCCCTTTGCATCTATCTTCTTATTGGTTTAAACCAGTTTTTTATACCGGATGCGTTTGGGCTCTACATCGCCGAGACGTTTGCGTTTAGCTTCTTCGTAATCAGAGAAGTTTCCTTCGAACCAAACCACCTGCGATTCGCCTTCAAAAGCCAGAATATGCGTGGCAATCCGGTCCAGAAACCAGCGGTCGTGCGAAATAACCACGGCGCAACCGGCAAAGTTTTCGAGGGCATCTTCCAGGGCCCGGATGGCATTTACGTCCAGGTCGTTGGTAGGTTCGTCCAGCAACAATAAATTGGCGCCTTGCTTTAAAGTCATGGCCAAGTGCACGCGGTTGCGTTCGCCACCCGATAATACGCCCACTTTTTTCTCCTGATCGGCGCCGGTAAAGTTAAATCTGCTTACGTACGCGCGGGAGTTTACCGACCGGCCGGCCAGCAGCATGCTTTCGGTGCCGCCCGAGATAGTTTCGAAAACCGTTTTATCCGGATTTAAAGATTCGTGCTGTTGATCAACGTAAGCCGTTTCTACGGTTGGTCCAATGGTCACATCACCGGTATCCGGTTTATCACGATGGGTAATTAACCGGAATAAAGTTGATTTACCCGCACCGTTGGGCCCGATAATACCCACAATACCGGCCGGTGGCAAGGAGAAAGTCAGGTTTTCGAATAATAATTTATCACCAAAAGCCTTGCTCAGGTTTTCGGCTTCTATTACCACATTTCCTAACCGCGGACCGTCCGGAATAAACAACTCCAGTTTTTGCTCTTTCTCTTTTGCTTCTTCGCTGGCCAGTTTTTCGTAGTTACCCAAACGGGCTTTAGATTTGGCTTGCCGCGCTTTAGGCGCCATGCGGGCCCATTCCAGTTCGCGCAGCAAGGTTTTCTGGCGTTTGCTTTCCTGCTTTTCTTCTTTGGCTAAGCGGTTGGCTTTTTGCTCCAGCCAGCTGGTGTAGTTCCCTTTCCACGGAATACCTTCACCCCGGTCCAGTTCCAATATCCAACCGGCTACTTTATCCAGGAAATACCGGTCGTGGGTAACGGCAATAACGGTGCCTTTGTATTGCTGCAAATGCTGCTCCAGCCACAACACCGATTCGGCATCTAAATGGTTCGTAGGTTCATCCAGCAATAACACATCCGGCTCTTGTAACAGCAAACGGCACAAAGCTACGCGGCGCTTCTCCCCGCCCGATAAATTTCCAATCACGGCTTCGCCGGGCGGTGTGCGCAAGGCGTCCATGGCCCGCTCCAGTTTGTTATCCAGTTCCCAAGCGTTATACTGGTCCAGCTTTTCCTGTACTTCGCCCTGGCGGGTCAGTAATTTGTCGTAATCAGCGTCCGGGTCGGCAAAGGCTTCGTTTATTTCGTCGAATTCTTTTAACAGCGCCACCACTTCGGCTACACCTTCTTCCACAATTTCTTTTACGGTTTTGGTCGGGTCCAGCTGCGGTTCCTGCTCCAAGTAGCCCACCGAATAACCCGGCGAAAAAACAACTTCGCCCTGGAACTGTTTGTCTACGCCGGCAATAACTTTGAGTAAGGACGATTTACCGGAGCCATTTAAACCCAGCACCCCGATTTTAGCGCCGTAAAAAAAAGAAAGGTAAATATTTTTTAAAACCTGTTTCTGCGGCGGGTAAATTTTATTTACGCCGGCCATCGAAAAAATAATGGTTTCGCTCATAAGCTTTTCTCTGGAAATTTTACGTATTCTGATTTTTAATAAAGATTTTTACCCCAAATTAGCCTTCTCCGGATTTCGGCAGAAGTTTAGTAGGGCCTACAACAACTTTTTGATGGGCATTAAGTATATTCTAAGGCCTATATTCTAAAGTTTTGTGGCACAAATATCGGAAATATTATGGTGTTTCCGGTTCGAAATAAAAAGTAATTAAACTTGTATCATTTAGTTTATCCGGTAAATGGAAAATAAAGATTTTTTGGAAGAAGCCAGAAAATACGGTTACGTACAGGATAACCAGGTGTGGTTAAAGCCTTTCCTGGATTTTCCGGCCCGCCAAGTAGGCGAAGTAAAGGACGTAGAAGGCGAATCGTTGCAATACTTTGCGTATCGTTTCGAAACGTTTCGGGAAAAAGTAGATGCGCTGCTGGCTAAAGTTGTAGAATCCGAAAACAAAGGTTCTTTTCTGATGAAAGTAATGCACCTGAAAGAGCAGGTAGAAAAATACGATGCCCTGGGCGATTTCGCGAGCGTTTACCAGCAGCTTACGCAGTCCGAAAACGAAATTAAGGCTACCATTACTAAAAACCGCGATAAAAACCTGAGCACCAAAATAGCCTTAATTACGGAGGCCGAAGCATTACAGGACAGCATAGACTGGAAAGGTACCACCGAGAAACTGAAAGAACTGCGGCAGAACTGGATTAAAACCGGCCCGGTAGACAAAGATATTGCGGATGAAATTGAAGACCGCTTCCGGAATACCGTAGAAGTATTTTTTCAGCGCAAAAAAGAATTTTACGACGATAAGCAAAGCTTGCTTAACCGCACCATTGATAAATACAAAGACCTGATTGCCAAATCGGAGGCGGTACAGGATTCCGACGATTTTGACGGCACGACCCAAAAGCTGAAAGAATACCAGCAACAATGGAAAGCCATTGGCGGCAACCTGCCCCGTAAAATGTCGAACGACCTCTGGAACCGATTCCGGCGGGCGCACAATCATTTTTTCGAACGTTTAAAAGACCGCATTACCCAAACCAAAACCGAATCGAAAGACCGTTACTTTGATGATAACCTCACCCGCAAACGCCAGCTGGTAGAAGAAGCCGAAGGTTTAATAAACCAGGATGTGCAAACGGCGGTGCCCAAAGCCAAAGAACTGCAGGCCGCCTGGAAAAAAGTAGGGCCGGTAAAAGGCGAAGAATCGGATAAATTGTGGGAACGCTTTATTGTAGCCTGCGACAAGGTATTTGAATTGAGCAGCCTGGAACATTTTCTGCGGAAAAGAAATGCGGGCAGCAAATCTAACCCCAACGAACAATCCCAGGCGCGCATTAATGCCCTGCGGGATTTTATGAAATCGGATAAACAGGAACTGGAAATACTGGAAACCAACCTAGGCCGTTTGGCCGATACGCCCGGTAACGAAGCCTTCCGGAACATGCTCCAAAGCAAAATCCGGAGCTTCAACCGCAAAATAAAAACCAAACAGGAACTGATTGATATGATTAAAAGCCACGCTTAAACCCGTGGCTGTTTTTTTACTTCTTATTGTTATCTTTTTTATTGCTTACCCAGCCGGTGATGTAAACCGTGCTGGGTTTTATTTTGCCTCTATCGCTGCTGTATGCGGTGCGGTTTAGAACTTTTGTATGAATGGTTTACGGATTACGTTTATTCTGCTATATTGGTGGGGTAAATATAGTAATGGTGTTTAACCGATAGGTGGTTGTAATTAATAAGATTTAAATGAAAGATTTCCAAGCAATAAATGGGAAAGTCTTTATAGACGCAATCCTTAAAGATTATTATCCTAAAATAGCGAAGTCAATATTGCATCTTAAGGAAATCACAGATTCTGAATTAAACCTTTTTGGTAATGCCTTATTTCATTTATTTAACTTATCAACTTGTAAGTATGGCTGTGCAGGAGGTGGACACCTTATAGAGTCGTTTGCTGGTAGAGTTTATAATCATGCCATTTCATCCATCTATTTAATTTGTTTGGAATTTTATGATGAATCTTTAAGCCTTATAAGAACGATAGGAGAAATAAATAATTTAACTTTTCTTTTTGTTTCGGACTATCCTAACTCATTTGATTTATGGAAATCTTCAGATGAGAAAGCTAGAAGAAATAAATTTAGTCCCGCGGAAGTCAGAAAAAAGTTAGCTGCCTTAAAATTGGCAGATTTACTTCCAATAGATTCTGTTGAATATGGCGAACTAAGTGAATTGTACATTCATGTAAATGCCAGCACTAGGCCGAACACTCATACTCAAGCGAAACAAGCTTATGTAGGTGGAATTGAACAAAAAGAAGGCTTTGAAAAAGCTTATGAAGTATTAACAAGGCAAACAATCATTGCATCAATGCACTTAGCCAAGGCCCTAAATAAAGATTTTGTAATAACAGAAATCAATAAGCTACTTAAAGAAATAAAAGAATAACTACGACCAACAAAGTGCAGGAGACCGGTATACCTAATTATAAAAAATAGAAGCTAATCTGATTGAACGTATTATTACATATAGCAACTGGCATTAGCATCGCAACTACGCTCCTCGGCCTGTGCCCTCACAGGCCGAAAGAAAGACTCTAGCCAAGGTTATTCTTAAAGTCTGTGGGGGCACAGACCTTGGTTACGATCCGGGCTGTTCTAAAGCGAATTTGTAAAGAAGCAAATTTGGCTTCTGCCAAGAAGGCATCGGAAGAACTTAAAAAGAGGCAAAAAGAACTCTTTAGTTAAAAACAATTACTTTCCAGCACTTTCTAAAGTGCTCATTATAAAAGTACGAACAAGCTTTGTAATGCTATTGCTAACGCTTTCGGTTTCTATTAATAATTAGAACTTTGTCTTTCTGCAGCAGTTCGTGTAAAATAGTCTTATAAGTGAGTTTTAAAGTTAATTAAAATTTTCTAACCTTCTAAAAGCAAAAAACATGAAAAAAACAACTCTTCTATTATTCGCATTTTTAGTATTTGCCTCAACTAATTTAGTTTTTGCTCAAAAAGGTAAAGAGCTTTATTCTATTACCTCAGATAAAATAGATATTAGCTTTACAACCGCCTATACATTTAATGATTTGGTTAAGGTGAAAGCCGAATTAGAAAAAATGAATATTCAGCTTACTTACCAAAACCTTGTCTTTGCCAAAAATGGAAAACTTAAACAAATTACAGCCTCAATAAAATACCCCGATGGAGAAGGAAGCAGCTTCGCTTCCCGGGAATTACAAGAAGGGGATAATCCCGGGTTCAGAAAGACTTTTAGATAACAAAAAACATTATAGTAAAAGAACTAAGGAAGAAAGTACCAACCAAATTACAACTGCCAACAGTTTACCTAACAAGCATTTTGATACTTGTCAGGTAAAGTTATTATACCACAATAAGTTAGCATGAAACAAATCTACCTGATATTATTCATAATTTTATTTGCCACTACTTTAAAAGCACAGGATAGAAACAACGAGTATTTATTAAGTAAACTTGTTGCCGGACATCCGCCCCAAGCTTCATTTTTAGTTGATCAATTTACAGCAACCAACTTAAAATATACTTCCTTACAAACCGGAGTCGATTCCATCCAAGTTTTATTAGGTTCTTTTGTTAGAGACCAAAACCAAGACTATTATGTAATTATTTTTTATAACGACAAATTTGAATTTAAAACATTTAGCCTTGAAAAGAACGGCTCCTCCGAAATACTTTCAAATAAATTAGATCTAGATTTTAATAATTCTTCTATGCTGGTTTCTGTGCAGGTAAACCACAACCCAAGCACTGATGAAGTATCTTATAAATGGCTTAATCAAAATGGAAGTAGTAAAATCGCCACCATTCAGCTTATAGGATTGATTCATCAAAATAAACCAATGCCTGATTTTAATACCAAAACTTTAGATGGGCAAACTGTTGCTTTAAATGATTTTAAAGGAAAGTACCTGGTTATAAACTGGTGGTCCACCGGATGTGGCCCTTGTATTAAAGAAATGCCGGTTCTGAATAAAATGGTTGAGAAATATAAATCGAGAAAAGATGTAGCTTTTGTTGCTATGGCCTGGGACGAAAAAGAAAAATTGAAAAATTTTCTTAGTAAAAGAAGTTTTCGATACCAGCAGACTTTTAATAAAGAACTTGCTACGATTTTTGGTGAATCGTTTCCTAAACATGTAATTGTTAATCCGCAGGGAATAGTCACTTATTATTCTAGTGGATTAGAAATGGAAATGGTAGAAGGTAAAGTTGAAATGAAAAAGCATCTTGGAATAGAAGAAGCCCTGGATAGCGAATTGAAGAACAAGTAACTACCAACAATGTTTATAGTAAATCCTTGCTAAATATTAACAGTAAGCATACAACACATCGCATTTAAAATGATGCTAAGCGAATTAGATAAAAAAATTGATACTGCTTTAATAATTCTAGCGAAATCAAAAGATTGTATTTCGAAAGCTGATAATCTAGAAAATGCAGATATTTCACGGGAGAATAACATTGTAAATCTTTTAGTAGAAAGAGGACTAGCATTAAGATTAAAAGACACAATCTACAATCTTAATTATGTTGAACTTAAAATACCAATGTGTAAAATTACTCCAAAGGGCATTGAAATTTTTAATAAAGGTGGTTGGTTAAAACATTTAGAATATGAAAGAATAAAATTTATTAGAGCTGAACAAAAAGAAATTTTCGACTACAAGATATCTAAATGGGAAGCAAAAACTTTTTGGCCTGTTTTGATTCTTGGTCTTTTTGGAGGCATTTATAGTGCTATTGACCTCTATGAGAAAGTAATAACTAAAAGCTTTAATCAAGAACAAAATTTTATTAACCAACCGGATAAACCAGAAATTAACCCATCAAATGAATTGGTAAATAAACAAGATCAGCATTTACCAAAAAATAAAGTTAATAAAGTAAAATCGGAATAACACATCTGAATTCCTGTAAATTGATTTCCTAAAGTATTAGGAGATAGAGTAAAAAGTGCAAAACCTACGGGAAAATACCTCCTGCTAACTCGTCCCACAAACCTTAAAAAGCATTAAATCCCTTCTGTACTAACTTGGCTAATTAACATTGCCCTAAAAACCCGCTCTAATATTTATAATAACTGGCAAATCTTTATTTCTTTTAATTTTATTTTGAAGCTAGGTAAGTTTAAATAAATTACCTGATTATCCTAAGCAATCTTACTGATGTCATTAAACGAAAACGTATATCAGATTCCGGCCCGTTACCGAAAAACAGAAAATTCACATATTGTCTTTTGGCTGATAAAAGATTTATCCTGGGCCATGTTATGGAAACCCCTGGACTTACTGATGATCATTCCTACTATGGGCGCCGCATTACTGATAACGTGGCAAACCCGCCATATTAGAAGTGAGTTACTCCATAATATTGCGGTGCTTTTTTGGATAACCGCCAACGCCTATTGGATGATCACAGAATTTTCTCTACCAACGACAATTTTCGCTATTATGCCATTATTCCTTTCTCAATGGGCATCATTGTAATTGCTTATTATTATATCGGGTTATTATTTTCGGCGCGGAAGCCGTCACGGGTTTAAAGCAAAAAAATTACGCCTCCAACCAAATAAAACGCTTCTCCTGCTTTCTTTATATCTTTATTTGAACCTGTCGTATATTAGATTATATTTATATTTCTGTTTAATCCCGATTATGAAAAAACTATTTAGCACCGGCAGCTTTTTATTGTTGCTGAGTTTATTTGCCAACCCAGTACTGGCCCAGGTCAGGCCCGATGAAACAACCGAGGATATAGAACCGCAACGCAACAAGCAAGGTAGCTTTCATTTTGGCGTTACCACAGTTTTTAACAATACCTGGATTAAATCGGATAACGAAGAACAGAACAACGAACATTATAAATATAAAACCACGTTTAAATGGGCGCCTGTGGGCATAGCCGTAGGCTATAAATTTAGCTATCGTCACGACCTGCAACTGGAAGCCTACATCTCGCACCAGGGGCAGCAATACGACCTGATGGCCAATGGTAACGGAGGCGGGGAAAAGATCGGCGAAAAGCACATTAATTTAACTTACCTGCAAATACCTTTGCTCTGGAAATACACCTCCGGCGATGCTACCCGCTTCAATGTGCACTTTGGTCCGCAGCTTGGTTTGCTGATTAGTGGCGAAGAAATAAACGAAATAACCCAAGCCGGCGGCATTACCCGTGACGGCAACGCCATACCAATCGGCACCACCATTTTAGCCAATAAAAATAAAGGCGAAAATCTTACTAAAAATATCGGAGGATTAAATAACCTGGACCCTAACCTGGTACTGGGCTTTGGTTTAGAAAAAGACATTACTGATCATTTATACCTGTCTGGTAATCTGCGCTTTCATTATGGTTTTAAAGATTTTCGCGATACCGAAACCGTGATAGACGCTACTACCGGCGATAAATATATTTTGCGGTACAACATCTTTGGCGGAGTACAATTTGGTATTCATTATACCTTAAACCGGCCTTAATGCATCCTAAAAATTAAAAAAGGGGCCAACATTTAAATAGGATTATGCGTTGAGTTGTAAGAAAAGCATCCGAAAGAAAGAATAAAAAATTAAAAGGCTGTTTATTAAAGTAGTTACTATTTGATTATTCAGGAATAATTTTATTTTTGCAAACCCATTTTTAAAGTATTTTAAGGAGAATAAGATATGTATTGGACACTGGAATTAGCCTCATACCTGGAAGATGCCCCCTGGCCAGCTACCAAAGACGAATTGATTGACTACTCAATTCGTTCCGGCGCGCCGATGGAGGTAGTAGAAAACCTGCAAGCGTTAGAAGACGACGGACAACCTTACGAAAACATTGAGGAAGTCTGGCCAGATTATCCAACGAAGGAAGACTTCATGTTTAATGAGGATGAATATTAAGTTAATTAAAAATTAGAAATCATGAATTAAAATGGTAAAAGTCTTAATTTATAATTTCTATTTTTTAATTTGATAATGTTGCAAGTAAAAAATCTGGTTGTGGGTTACGAACAACGTGTTCTGATCCGCAGCCTTTTTTTATCGGTGTCGGCTCCGGCTTTCGTGGCCATTGTGGGCCATAATGGCGCGGGTAAATCTTCTCTATTCCGGGCCCTGACGGGTAGTATTCCTTACCAGGGCCAGATACTGGTAAAAAACCAAGACCTGAAAAGCTTTTCTAACCCGGCAGCTACCGGCTTGCTATCTTACCTGCCTCAGAAAAATGCCGTTACTTTTCCTGTAAAAGTACAGGATTTGGTAGTAATGGGCCTTTTCCGGAAAAAGCGTTTTTTTGAGCAATATTCAATTCAGGATTATGCCCTGGCCGGCCAGATGTTAGAAAATTTACAGATTGCGCATTTACAAAACCGGGAATTTACCGAGTTATCGGGTGGTGAACAGCAGTTAATCTGGCTGGCGCAACTTATGCTGCAGGATGCAGTTCTTTGCCTCTTAGATGAACCCACGCAACATCTGGATATTTACCATAAAAAGCGGGTGTTTAGCTTATTAAATAAATGGGTGCAGGAAAAAGATAAAACCGTACTGTGCATTACCCACGATCTTTCTAACCTGCACGGGCACAGCGGTTATCTGCTCAACGTTTCCAAACCCCAGCCCGAACTGGAACTGCTTACCGACGAAACCATCCGGGCCAATATTGCTTTCCTGGAAACAAAACCTCAATATTATTAACTGCCTCAGTTTCCTGTTGTGCCTTAATTGGTGTTCCCGCGCCGGGTTAAAACAAGTGCCTTAATCTCTTATCTTAGGAAATATATTTTCTGATAAGTGAATGGATAATGTTAATTTAAGCTAAATAAGATGGTAAATACCGCCTTGTTAATCACTCTTTCGTTAATTCACTCATTCACTCATTGTATTTACCGGATCATTTCGTGCATGGCCGCTACATTGTTCACTTCAATGGCATCGGGTTGTAACAACAACATGTTGTAGATAGAACTGCGGGCTTTGCCGCCGAATAATACTACTTGCAGTTGGTGTTGCCGTAATTCTTTCATTCTGGCTTCGTCTATCAGTTGGCTGCTAGCTACTACGCCGTGGAATTTATGGGCTAATACAATTCTCAGCGACTCTTCATAAGGCTTATCCATATCCAGTAAAAAAAACGCCTGCGGCTCTAATTCCCTAAAAGCCGCGAGTAATTTTTCGTCTTCGGTTACAAACCAGAGTTTATGGGCCGGGTATGCGTACTGGCGCAGCACGGGCATTAACGTACGGGCATAATCTCGGGGAGGCAAGTTACTGTAGTTGCGTAAATCAAGGTGCAGATCCGGTTTTTCGGGGTAAGCAGCCAGCTTCTTTAATAAATCTTCCAGCGAAACAACTTTTTCATCGTGAAATAACTCGTAAAAAAAACCGCCGGTATACGGCAGGCCAACTAATTTTGCCACCGGTAAATGTCCTATCAGGCCCTGTCCCGAAGTCATTCCTGCCAGCTTTTCGTCGTGAAACAAAACAGGTACGCCATCCTGGCTCAGTTGCACATCTATTTCCAAGCCGTCAGCGCCATCGTTCATGGCTTTTAGTAAAGAAGCCATGCTGTTGGGCGGCAAAGGATTAAACGGATTAAGCGGCGAAAAAAAAGCACTGCCGGCATGGCCGATGATAGCTGCTTTCTTCTGGTTAG
>Ga0210040_10000436_pt1 | contig 70508 bp, 66 predicted proteins | sample CryGeyCG12114_NA_FD_185462 | JGI IMG/M metagenome (GOLD analysis project Ga0210040, IMG submission 185462) | Groundwater microbial communities from aquifer - Crystal Geyser CG19_WC_8/21/14_NA (SPAdes) (version 2) | ecosystem: Environmental > Aquatic > Deep subsurface > Groundwater | place: USA...
GGATAATCATTCGCATTCGCTGTGCTTTTTAGGTTCCAACAGATTATTATGGTGGTTGGTAATTAGGAAAATGCACTTGTTTTCATCTTGGGCTCGAATTGAGCCCCCTGCAAAAAATTTCAAAATACTTTGTTCGAGCATTGAAGTATTGCCAGACCTGGTAGAGAAGGAGTTTGTTTGATCACTATAGGGACCTTGGCAGGGCCCACTGGCCTTTAACCAGACTCATTCGCACAAGTAAAATTTAAAACCAGCCAAATTCTCAATTATCCACACATGAAGTACTGTAGCTTTCTAGAATATGATGACAGATCCTACAGCGACTATGTTTTACTATTATTCGCTTTCATTACACTCCAAAAACTTGCTGTCCGTCAAAATTCAGCAAATTGGTATGGATCATTGAAAATTTTGCATGTTTTAAACTTAACTCGTAAAAGTGAAACCACAAGTAAAGGCCAGTGCCCTGACACAAGTCCCGGAAAAGTTATGACTTGTTTGGGTTATGTTAAATGCTTACTTCATACTCTAATGAAAAAAAAATGATGATTTAAAAGCCGCTGTAATAATACAGTAAAATATTGCTTTCCATTGCCTATATTCAAGTTTGCATCTTGCCGAAGCTGACGGAGCTAATTTTCTAAATCAAGAATGTGTGTATGCTTCAAATGTTTTTCATGATATTAAACTTACACGATTATGAAATCTGGGAACCGTGCCCTGAAACATCTACACCCCGCCCCTGAAAGAAAAATTATGCACATAGATAATCGGAATAGCCGAATAGTGTCTTTTTGTTACAATCCAATGGCCCTGATCCTGTGAAAAATTAAAAATTCCCTCAAAACTAATTTATTAAATCCAAATTGCGAAGAGCCATTCAAAAACTCTGGCAATCAAAATTGCATAACAATCCGTTCACACACAGACACGTATACATATTACAGGTCTGAAATAAAACTGGAACTCAATTATATAGTAAGTTTGCTATTTTTGTTGAATGGTCAAATGTTGAATTTTTTAACACGATAACTATGAAAAATAACCATTGCCAAGCAACTTTGGGCTGAAATTGTTCTATTTTAATTTCCGTGCTCACATACTCACACGCACTCACTCGGAATTGCGTCGTTAATGTTATAATTACCAACATGAGGATTTGGTTTTCTCAATCCTTAAGTCTGCACAAGCACATGCATCTACAATTTACTGCATCCTGCATCCTTTAGCTTGTTCAATCAATCATTAGGTAAAGCTTTTAGTGGGTTCTTTTTTCAAAATTCTAGAGCCTCCATTTATGCTTCCGTATCGCATTGCATATTTTACTTGAATCTGACATTGAAATGTGAACGTAAGAAATCAAAAACTACTTTGATTAAATTTCTGGTGACTCACATGTGAGAGCTGAAAACATTTCTTTTATTCTATGCTTTGTACCAACTTACACGTGCCTGACGTCATGGAAGAATAAATATTTTCTATTTACTTTTTTTTATCTCACACAAAGTTTTCCATTTGTTGTCATCATTGTAGAGCACAACACAGCGATCGTTTTTTTAGTGCATGAGCTTATTGACTCCATGCGCCGGCATCAAGAAAAATGGCATAAAAAATGTAGTAAATACTTGTTTTTGTTTTCCATGAAGGCAAACATCCCTTCAGTAAAAAAACGTTCATCGTTAACACACAAGCACAAATTAAAGTTCAGACATTAGATGTTGAGTACTTATGTACTCTAACATATTAGAGTAAATCATTTTACCTTGTTGCTTGCACTGATCTATGATCAAACGGAGCAACATGTGGAAAAACCCAATCTACGAATAATTGTATTAGTAGTAGTGCATTTTTTGCACCTATAAAGATGCGTAGTTCATCAGGTACTCGCTAATCTATAGACTTAAAACAACTACACACTAATACAAAATGCTAGTTCGTGAATTAGTTTGAAATCATCAGGTTACGAATCCAAACTACTGGTTTTGAAACAGTTTCAGGATGTGAATATAGTGTAGGTTTTCCCAGAATATTCTTTTGCTAGTGGAAACTAGTTCTGCTTCTATTTAGCCCGAAATATCAATTAATCAGACCAGTTGCAGTTTTCAGTTTTCAGTACAATGAAAACAAATGAAATGACTAACTGAACAATGCACTCTTAGCTTGCAGCCCTAGACAGAGTTAGCAGAATTATTTTTGTATGCTTATAGTTAGTAAGAGTTAGAAAAAAGTTTTCCTGTTGTGGCCTACGTGTCTATGATATGAAAACATTGTGCTATGACGAGAAGCCAACTTTGAAAACAAATTGCACTTCATGTTGATTTGCATATCAAAGCGTTTATAGATTCGTTTTCTTGTGTACGATTTTGCGTCACTTGCAGTATTGTTCCCTCCCTAGACACATGTTGCGGTAGGTGTATACGGTTAATCTCAATGTGTATCTTCCTGTGAGTAATGTGTATACTACACCGTCAGATTCCACTTTAAAAACTTTTGTTTTCTCAAAAAACCAGAACTAGGCAGTTTGTTTTCATGTTCAATCCAAATTTTAATGACAATGGTTTCGTATTCGTGTACCAAAAGTTGCTTCGTGCCATCATGCTTCCTTTTTAAATCTTCTTTAATTTATGGAATTTTATTACGTAGTCAGCCACATTTCTCAACATTCATAATCAGTTGAGGGGATTTTACTTAACATTAATAGGCTCTTAATCATACGTGACTTTTGCAACATAATTTTGTGTTGCGTGTTTCAGCTACGTGTTACTTCCAGTTTAAAAATTATAATCATTTTGTCCTTGTGATGTAACTGCTAATGCTAATGCAAAAGCTGATAAATTTTACTTTTTTTCGCCTCGAGTAAAAATTGTACTTAAAAGTCACGTCTGAATAAGAATGGAAATCCAAGAAGGTTGGATCTGGATGAGATGACACCAACACATGAGATCATAAAGCAATGAGAAGGGCATTAAATACCACATTTCTATCTGCATTTGAATGTATTTCTAGGATAATATACTTCAGTCATTATTCTTTATCATAAATACACGAAAATTAATAAAAGTCCAGTGATTTCAAGTTACATAATGAACCATAAATATTACAATCATACTATGAAAGCTAAAACTTTGGAATCTGGAAAGTTTGAATGAGTTCAACTGTAATGCTAAATTATAGTTCATGGAAAAAATACAGGATCTACGCCTGCCAGCTAGTGTGATTCAAGTAAGCACACAAATCTATCGAGTGCTCATGGTTGTGCATCAAAACAAAAGACTCAAACCCCATATTAAGTCTCCGAAGCACTGCAGTATCACTCATGAGCTTCTTTGCTATTCAACTAATCTCGCAAGCAGTTCAGTAAATGTTGCTGAAAAAATGAAAAATGAGTTATGGACAAAGTAGTACAAATCCAGAAATTACAATGGTTTCTGAAATTCTCAAATTTTACATCCATATCCATAATCCTTCGTTTTTTGCGAGCCGAAGTTAGGTAAGCTCATTATTTACTCATCAAGCATGCCATGTATTATTCCACTGTTTGGGCTGAAAGTACTGTAATGAAATGGAAAAGTTACATCACAGATTATATAGCTCGCTTTTTAAATCCTTTTTGCAAAAATAAAAAAGATAATGTATGCTTCTAATCCTAAGATTTAAGAGACACATATTCATGAAATAACTATATAAATGAGAAACATATAAACGAGAGGATGCTGAAGCATTCAAAGAGTAGAATAGCTGCCATAAGTTCACCTGAGGCAAAGTTTGCAACATTTCAATGCGTACAAAAACAATAGAACAATTGGCATTGCTAGAAAAGGTATTGATTAAATATTTCATACACTGGATTGATCGTAAATTGAACAATGTTATACCCTGACTGGCTCTTTGTTGAAACAACAATATAGCATGCAGATATTTGTTAGATACATAGTGATTAAATATGGAAATTAAAAAATAAATGGCGCTGTGTGCATTATATTTCCATCATTGCGTGTCTACTGTAACAAAATCACATGGGAGCAAAAAATATTGTAATGTCAGGCCATCTGTCCAGCAGTATTAGAATAGTATTTATCAAGTAGATTCTATTCCCTCTACCTCTTTTATGCTCTAGAATATAGCCAACAATATAAACTAACTAAGCCGAAGAATAATATGTCGCAGATTTTAAGTTCATGCCACGTTGCCACTAACTAGATATGCGGTAATACCTGAAACGTAGAAGATAATTCAACTTGCAAATTTTTTGTTAGACAATGAGTATGCTGTACATAAGCAATAAAAAATTTAAGCATGCTCCAACTGAAGCTGTATCTATCAACTGCACCGAATATGCTATATTACAGATAGTTAGTTAGTAAGTTTGTAAAGTAAGCTAGCCTTATATATCCATTTGGATACTGTTTATGCTCCTCGCTACCCAAGGGAAAAGGTATATTTTCGTTCTAAATAAATAATGTGTGGATAGGTATACCAACCCGCTGTCATGTCTATTTATTTGCATGCACCATTGTTATCGAATGGTTGGGGCACGTGAGTCCATACTATAACCAACATAGCGTCGTTTCTTCCCACCTGGTTCTGTCATCAAGTCAATAATAATTCCACGTAAAACAAATGCTAGTATAAAATAACCTTCGTTTTGCTATTCTCACTACCATTTATTCCAAGCACATCAGAAGTAGCAGACTGTTAGATTATTCCACGCAACACGCACTTTTAATATTACATGTGAATACAGTTGCATTGAAACAATCAAGTGAAAGGTTGTGCATACTTGTTCTGTTCAATGTTTGTCATTGTTAATGTTATGTGTATCCTTAAGGCTTGAAGGCCTTCAACAATTGGGAACTGTAGAGTGAAGCGGAAGTTACCGTTTGTTAGTTGAAGACTTGGTTAGTTGCAAAATAACCGTTTGTAGAGCCGCACACTCCCATAGCTATATGTAGCTGTATAGTCGTGAGCAAGAATCCATAAGTGGTGATTTTACTATCAAATATATTGATTTAATCGATTCGATTAATTTGATCGCCAAAACGAAGTTTGTTTTACGGGCCACAGCTATATACATACACACATTACTTTTTGGAAGCGCTATAAATATTCTTGTACTCACTGGAAGTACGTGGTGAATCCAATTGTGCTCCAGTGTCTAAAGTTGCACACAAAAACTAATTTGGCAACAAAACTGGCTCTTTAAAGTGTATTGAATTGAGTTGGTTCGTAAAAGCATATTGTCGAAAATGAAGCCCTGTTTTTGCCTGTCATCCAGGACTGGTGCATTAATTGCAGGGACTATTGATTTGGTAAGTTATATAGTATGGAAACTTTTATAAGATGCCTTAACGAAGGGTGTAGTATGTATCGAGTGGATTTTATATGGTTTTATATCATGCAATTTTAGTTTATTGGAGCATCTGGACTCTCCCTATTGGCTTTAACTGCACAACAGAGACATATAATCCTAAACCCTTTAGACAGTGACAATGAAAATCTTAACTACGTTTCTTATGATGTTGAAGGAGATCAATTCAAATTCCTTCTAGGTACGGCTCTATAATTTTATTACATTTGGCACATGTCAAAATGGCGTGACATGAAATTATAATTGAATTTAATTGCTCAAATTACAGAATACTGGATGCCATCTTTTGCTCTGTTTTTCCTTGGACTGGTTCTAGTCATTGCTGCTACTACAGTGAGTTGTATTCAAAATGTTGCATGTTGAGATGTTATCCAAGCCTCGTAATTATTTTGTAGTTTTTCTAAATTTTCTGCAATAGTACAATTTTTGCTAGTTGCATGTATCGTTGAGGTGTATTAACTACACAACACCACACCACACCACATTAACTATACAGCAAAATTCAAGCCATTTCAAAAAAAATATGTTTTGTCTTATTTTGCTGTTATCTCTGAACCAATAAACTGACATTTTTTAGGTTTTTAAAAAAGAATAGATGTAAAAGTAAATATTTTACACTTTGATAAAACGCCAGGAAATCAAAATTTTGTATTTCTTTTAAATTTGGAGACAAACTATCATCTAACCACAAAGGTTTTACTAACAAAACGAAAAGTATGTATGATTTTATTTAACGATTCTTTGTACTATTTGTTTCACAGAGGAATACCTGTGCAGTAATCTTCACATTTGTCATAAGCACAGTATTAGTCACTGGCTGTGTGGCAGGAATGGCATCTCTGTTGCTAACAACCACAAATGTAGTTGGGACATTTCCTTTGCTGTTTGTCACATTACTCCATGTATATTTCCATTGGATCATAACAGACTTCAGCAAGTATGCCTGGTTGCCTGAAACAACAGATGACAAAACTGTCCTGGTGGAATCTTCAACAGTCTAAAAAGCATCGCTGTTCTTTGAAAAAAACATTTATATGACAATGACTATACTATACGCACAATCGTGCCGCAGTTGTCTTCACACTTTTCTTGCCATGTTTTCAGTATTTTACAAGAAGTTTTGGTTCAGTCAAAACAATATTATAATTCCCTTTCCACATTGTGAAAGTGCAATGTAAGCAGCAGTAACTGTTAAAAATCGTTGTAGATATGTATATTTATGTATTTATTTTTGAATAAATGTGATGTTGATTAAACATGTTACTTTGAAAAAACCATTTTTGTAGTTCTTTGGATAGTAGCTTGAGAAATAGTATTTCTAAAATGATTTCATGCTGTATGTATTCAGTCTTCCTCATTTTTGCTTTGATTGATTGATTATTCGTTTATTTCAGTGACAATATTACATAATTCGTACAGACAAATTCTTTTCAGTAGTAGGTCACTTGAGTTATAAAAGAAAAGAAAAGCTAACTAAGTATAATCTTAGGATCAGTAGTCATAAAATATATTGACAATAATTCGGCATGCGGCAGCCATACTTTCAAATTCAAAGAATTCTTCATACTGAAAAAGCACAAAACTTGAGCAAAAATTGTTGTCAGATGTGGGATTCGAACCCACGCCCTTTCGGACTGCATCCTGGGTGCAGCGCCTTAGACCACTCGGCCAATCTGACTTCCAGTTAGAGCTAGGTCTCGCTAACCATACCATAAAAGTACCTACGTGCAGTCCCGATTTTTCATGACTTTTTAGATCCATTTTTGTTTCGTACACAACATTTTAAGATGACTTTACATTGCACGGTATAAAAAATATACTATAACGCGTAAATGTTAAGCAAACAATACACATTATAAGCAGAAATGTAGCAAAGTTAATTCAATCCTCAAAGAGTTAAACGCTTGTTAGAGGTGGGACCATCAATGATCGCGATTTACATCTATTCGGATAGAGAGAATTGATTTTATAACACTGTGACAATCATCATTATTCAAATCATCATTCGCATAGACTAGTTATAATAGCTTTACAGGATAATTATAAAATAACAGAGAATATGCAGCGAGATAAATCATGCACAAAGCCATAAATATGGGCTGCAATGTGAATCATTAAGTGCTGATTTGTTTACTTAAGAAAGATTTTTGTGATAATATGATACATAGGATTAAGATACGCATGTGGCAGATTAGCTAGGTTGACGAGGGCATGCGGCGAATGTCGGTTTGCAAAAATAGAACATGAACTCATATGAGTGAGTTCGATAAGTTTCAAGCATTTAGCCTAGCTTGGATGGAAGGTATCATTCAAGTATCATCTACTTTTAAATGTTAGTGGTTAGTATGAATACTTGTTGAAGTTATGCTGAAGCAAGCACATTCATTCATTCATTCAACATTCTTACAACAGTTTGGCTATCTATGTATGTGAGTTCATAAATCCGGAGTCCGACTGGAAAATCTATTAGAAGACATTCAAAGTGGCTTGTTATCAGCTTAACTAGTCAACTTATTGGAAACCCAAAACATGATTAAGTTCTAAACATTCCTATTCTTACCAACAAAACGTAAAATTAACAAATGGGCATTACACAATAACAGAACTTGCTTTGGTTCTAGCCTTGCAAAAAACAATTTACGAATTTCAGAATAGCCCACATAGGACATCTGTATTCGGTAAAGAAAACTAAAATTTTCTTTGTAATCAGTTTTTTATAATAAACTAGGTAAGTCATCGAGTAGTACCTTCGCGGCCTTGAAACTATCACAATTTTGATAACATTCGCAAGTTGCCAATATAAACACTACTGGCACACAATATCAACGCAATTTTGGACGTATAACTATAAAACTAGTTTCCATTTCAATCAACTGAATCAACTCGTCATCGCTCGTATGTAATTGTTCCAGTTTTTGCCTCAACTTTATTCTGTGTATGTATTGAATGTTTAGTGAGTGAGTATATTGTAGTCTTTTAGTGACATTGTCCGTCAAACTATAAGTTCACACTGACTACGGAACATGTTTCAGTAGTTTGTCCAACTCAGAATTAACAAAAATCAGCATAAAAATTCCGTTCCAGAATCGCACGAAAAAATTAGATAAGTTAATTCAGCTGTGATTTTTGTCTTGTGTTGTTGACCGACCTACGATAAAATCATGCTGCAATAATGAGAGCAGCTTAATCTCTACGCTACTTGTACGCTTACATTTTAACTAGCAAGCAAAGGAATTCGATTACATCATCAGGCTGTGCAGAAAAAAATGGTACCTTACCTTGACATTGAACATTAGTATAACTTTATAGCAGGACCGTATAGTATTAGCTTAAGTTGAACTTGAAACTGCTTTATAGCTATTTGGCAAACTTCTTTACCCAGTCACCTATTATTTGCACAAAAGTTGCTTGCTAGCTAATGCGGCACATGTATATGTGTTAGTACACGTTGGTTTCGCACATTTGATCGTGGATTCAATTCAATACATGTACGTACAAGGTACAAGCGATAGGGATGATTGCATGAAAATGGAAGCACTGGATCATTAGGTTAGTATTTGCATGTTTAAGCAATTGCCCAGCCCTCTGGAGGATAGATTGTAGCGTAAAAACTTATAAGGTTGTTGAAATAGAAATAGTTTGGCCTTCTAATTAAGATCTCGAATGGAAGTATCACTTACTTTCAGTTTCCCCGAAAGCCAAACAAAATACTGCAGCTCAGCAGCTGCTACAGCTGAGAGAATATTTAAGTTAGTAGTACTCATAATGTATTGAATAAATTAATTGTGTGGTGTACGATGACTTTTATTTAAATCGTTAAAAAAATTGGTCATACATTTTTTTTCTGTAGAACACTTTTTGAAACGTGAGATTAACAAAATATAGTACTACAGAAGTCAGGAAGTGAATACGAAGCAAGAGTAATTAAGTGTTAGGTATCGATTTATTGAATTATTGCTGAATTTTATTTTTTTGCTTGTGTTTTGCTTAAACTTAAACTTCATGTTTTGATAAGCTTGTTCATTTTTTAAGGTGTCGGCATCCAAAATGGCTGAAGAAAATAAGGATGAAGATATGAGCCGGGAAAGTGTCCAGCATCAAGCAGATGCTATAAATGCCGTGAAGCAAGAATTTAAGCCCATTGGGCCAACCGGAGTTATGAGCTCTAGGAAGAAAAAGTACAAGTTTATCGAACCTCCAGGAATATTTTCGTGGCTTTACAGCTTCGCTAAAAAATGTTTGGTTGTAGGTGTCGTGTACTCTATGGGATATTTTCAGGTAAATAAAATCGTTTGTATTTATGTATTTATCGTCATAACATAATCGACGCTTTTCTGTGGGTTCATTAAGTTTTGTGACTTGAAGTGCCGACTATATTTATTTTCACGATTAATTGATGACTTGCTTGCTAAAGCTAACTCTTTTTGCATGCATCATTACAGATAAGTGTCGGATGGCTTGTCGGGCCAATTGTCTTGCTCGTAATCAGAGATCAGGTAATCCTAGGATTTCCCAGACTATTGAGTTAATAGCCAATTTTTGCGTTTATTACAACATAAACGGCAAGTTTTCTTACCCATATTGATTTTTTCAATGCAGTGGAAACAGCATCATGAGGCTCAAAGAGCTCTTGCAGCCGCTTCTGCTAAAGGTGACGAGCGTGAAATCGTTCTCTCTAGACTTGGAGATAATTTGCCTTCATGGGTTGTTTTCCCGGATGTTGAAAGGGCTGAGTGGCTGAATCGTATGATTAAGTACGATCGAATAACTTACCTACACATCGTAGCACTTTTTGACTGCATACAACTGATAAATGACCTTTCAACTGATTGAAATTTCTTTTTTCAATGTAGGCAACTATGGCCAAGAATCAACAAATACACTTACGATTTTGTCTTACAATCCCTGGCACCCGGACTTCGCGAAAGCCTTTCCACGAATTATAAAATGGGTTCTTTTCGTTTCGAAAAGATAATTTTGGGCGATACTCCTGTGCGTGTCAGAGGTGTAAAAGTTTACGATGACCAGAAAACTGACCGGAACGAAATTATCATAGATCTCGATATCATGTATGCTGGAGATTGCGATTTCAGATTTTCGGTGGCCAAGATAAATGCTGGCATTAAAGATCTCCATGTAAGTACGCTTTAACTCTTTCTTCAGTCTACTCTTTGGATTTGGAATTAACTAATTCATGGGTTTTTGGCAGCTTCATGGAACCCTTCGGCTTATCATGAAGCCTTTGATCGATCAAATGCCACTGATTGGAGGTGTGCAATACTTTTTCTTGAATCCTCCTAATTTGGACTTTAATCTTATCGGGGTTGCTGATGTTTTGGACATGCCTGGACTTTCAGATCTAATCCGTCGAATCGTTATGGAGCAAATTAGCTCAATGTAAGACTTCATATGGACAGCTCAATTGCATTTACCTCATTTTTGCTGTTTGAAAGTTGAGGAGTTAATTTATTTTCCTTGCAGGTGCGTATTACCGAATAAAATGTATGTCCAGTTGGCAGAAAATGTCACTCCAGAACAAACTTTATCTTCAGAACCTCAAGGTGTTATTCGAATTTGCTGTATTGAAGCTAGAAATTTGTTGAAGAAAGATGTACGCGTTACATTTTACAAAGTTTATATTGTCTGTTTATCAATTTGTTTCTATCCTTTCTCAGTTTTATGTTGTATCAATATCTTTAAATAGATTGGCGTTCTTGGAATGGGAAAAAGCGATCCTTATGCGATATTAAGTGTCGGTGCGCAGAAATGCAGATCAAAAACCATCAACAATACAGTGAATCCTAAATGGGAATACTATTGCGAAGTAAGTAGAAGCTCTACTCTCTACTGTTGTATTTAAATCGGTTTCAGATTGTTTATTAACCCTTCCTATCATCTATATTACTGTAGATGCTGGTGCAAGAATTAGGTCAGAGATTAAACATTGAGCTAATGGATCATGATGATGCGCCCAGGCAGGATGAATTTCTTGGAAGGTATATAACTGAACCTGACTTTCGCATATTTTTTTAAATTGACTTTTTTGTTCAATAGTTTAATCAAAAGTGTTGTTTACACCCTTTCCTTATATCTTTACATCCTACAACAAAAGGACTTCGGTGGATTTGAAAGTAGTAGCCCGAGAAAAGAATATGGATTTATGGCTGGAACTCCAGGACGTGAAAAAAGGTCAAGTTCATTTGCGATTAACCTGGCTAGGGTTTTCAGATGATAAGCCGGAACTAAAAAATGCGCTAATGGAATCTCAAACTATTGGCCTTGCGTCCAGCATGCTGACTGTCCATTTGGACTCCGTAACCAGTCTGCCCGTAAGTTTCAGCTTATTGTATTTCGTTTGCAAAATAGTAAACTGCAAGGCACTGAGTTTATATTGAATTTTCTGTTATGGCATTCGTAGACTCAGAGTGCATTTTTTAATTTTTTTTAAACGTGAATTAGTTGACCAATTCACAGTTTTCCCTACTAGAGCTGATGCTGTATATCAAATCATGTCCTTGGCTGACATGACTACTCACTCACTACTACTCATGCACATGCTATTTAAGAATTGAATATTCAAAAAGCTATGCTATAGCGTATTGTTGATTTGATTGATTAATTGCATTTTTAGTAGGTATGATTGATTTTGTTGAGCTAAACCAATTTTGAAGATAACCATTACGTTACATAAACCATTATACTTTGTTCAGCTCATGAACAATTTGCTTGTATCTGTTCACTAATCACTGCTCATGTTATTTCACCGTACGCACGGGTACCTCCACGACCTATTTTGTGACTGGATATAGATCGCTTACAAAAAGTCGGGTTCCAGGGCTCGTGGAGCCAAAAACCAGGTATGCCCTGAATGCAGATCAATGCCAATAATTTATGGACGGGATGCCTCTGTATTTGCTGGATAACTTCATCGTTATTTTGTGATAAATATCGCTTATGGTGCTAATTGAAAACTTTCTGCGTTTAGATTTACACAGGATGCTACAGTTTGAAAACTCTTTTTTCTGTAGTTATTTTTGGGCGTTGTTTTCTAATTGCTGTAATTAAGCATCTGCATTTGTGAATGCACTGGAAAAAAGCTATCTATTAAAATCCATGTATAAAAATCGTGTTGTAGAGCTTATATGCATAGTTGTCTTATCTTAAACTGGTCTATTGCTATTATACTCTGTAAAAACTGTAAATATTTATTTTCTTCCGTAATATGCCATGCAAGAATATAGGAGTGAATATCGTTTGTTGTGCTCCGCAGTTACGTGAAGGAGTATCCAAACCGGATCCATATGCCATCTTATCCATTGGAAAGGCCCAACAAGAGACAACAGTGATGGAAAAAACCGCGGATCCTGTTTTCGAGCAAACTTTTTGTTTCCTTGTCAGTAACCCGCTTACTGATACTCTACTTGTGCGTCTGATGGACAAAAAAAGTGGATGTGAGCTTGCTGTTTTCCGTCAGCCTTTGGAGGCAGTGTTCACTCGACCAGAGATGAGAATGCCGAAACAAAATTTCACTCTAAATACTAAGGAAGAAACAAAATTGAAAATGAGCATGGAATTCAAAGTTTTGAAAGTAGGAGGTGAGCCTGCCAAAGAGAATTTATCTATGGATCCTGAACCAGAAGAGCCTGCTACTGTTTCTGGTAATGCTGGTGCTCACGGGGACACTATTTCTATTGGTTCTGCCGCTGATGTTATGGAGAAGCCAGTTGAAAAACAAATGGCACGGTCTGAGAATCTTCACTCGTTGGGGAGTAGCGTTAGTTCCTCTGTTGACTATAAGAGAGATACTGACAGTATTTCTAGTGACATCATTGAGCCGGAGAAGAGATCACTAGTGACTAGCTGTCCAGTCAGTGGAAGCAATCAAGGAAGTAAAATTCGACTCACCATTCGCTACAGGTACGCATTTCATAATAGCAAATCTACATGAAAATTGAAGGGAAATATTAATAAATCAGTCATGGTTTTAACGAAATGAGACATTTTTCTTCATTTTGTGTGCAGTCAAACAACGCAACAATTGGTCGTGGTGGTTCACAGTGTCACAAACCTGCCTATTGAAGATGAAGAACTGCCAGATCCGTATGTGAAGATGTACATCTTGCCAGAAAGAAATAAGAAACAGAAAACAGATGCACAAAAAGACCAGTGTAACCCTCTTTTTGACGAACGATTCGATTTCCCTGTAATTGATGTGAGAGGGAAAACTCTCGAAGTCACCATTTGCAACAAGAAGTTTATTCGAAGCTCTACTCGATTAGGAGAGGCTCTTATTCCTTTGGATGACTTTCAATCTGGGAATACAGTGACTAGTTGGTATGATCTTCACGCCTAAATTGTCTACTGCTCTCCTCCTTCACCATGTCTGATGTAATTCTTCTGAAATTTTGCTATTTTTCCCATTTTGATCTTTTGTATGTGCTCATTACTCTTCTTCAGTGTAGTACAGAAAGCTTATCTTTTAATTTTCACCTATCACCTACTTGCTTTCTATCATCATGAACTGGATATTCAAGTATTTAGGCTAACGATACGCATATTTTCATTTGCCGAGCAAAGATTTCGGAAGTATATCTCTGAGAGGTTATTTTTATTTAGATTATAAAACTCCTTAGAAGCTTCCTTAACTTTGGGTATAAATTAGAAAATACAAGTTTTTTGTGTGTAAGGTGATTCAATTATTGAATGAATTATTGTTAATCAATTGTTACTAAAAAGGTCCAGCACATTTATGTTTCAACCTAAAATATGAAATAATAAATCATATTGTAAGCCTCAAAGTTCATGACCAGCGATGAAAGTGGAATGTTGAATGGTGAGATATGAAGGCTGAATCGTAGGTACTTATTTAAAGCTTTAATGTTGCCAATTACAAAAGAATAGTTTAACCGATTCGCAGTCGTCAATAGATTATTTTGCTTTAGCACACACTGGATCACCAGTTCAGTCAACTTACAATTATTGTAACTACATAGGTTATATATGTTTATGACGATGTACCTAAAAAGTGCTTTAACTTACACTACACCTTACACCATTATATACAAAAAATACATAACTTTTCAGTAAAGATGTTTTAAATACGTAATAAAAGCTATATAATTAGTGTATATTCCGATTCAAACCAACACCATTTGATTTTATTATAAATTTAATTAAATTAACCTGCTGATTCAACACTATGTAAGAATTAAAATATTTGGGTGATACCAAATAAACTTATTCGCTTTAATAAAAAAATCGTCTGGGACTAAAAAACCGTTTGATTATTTCTCGCATAATCAATATGATACCACCCTCAGCTCTTCTACTCATGGTTGCGTTCCTTAGCCGTGGTGGGAGTAGAATGTGGTAGTAATTGTTTCGTTGAGCAGGAAGATGTGAAAGAATCCCCACTGGATCTTGTTGATGCTGAATTTATTGTGCCAACAGCACTTCCAGGAGATCGACAGTTGTTATTAGGTGTTCCTGGCAAGGATGATCCTGCGCTTCGTACTGTTCTACTATATCTGTAGTTGGGACCAGCAGGATCTTTTCTTTCCAGTATGAATCGGACAGGTGTGCTTTGACTGGATTCAGAAGGTACAGCTTCTAATTTTTCCTATTCACAGTTTAAAAATACAAGGATTTAAAAATATAGTAATCAGACTTGTAGTATTTACAGTTAGTAAATCATAGTTTCAAAAGATTTACCTTGATCTGGCAAGGATCTTCTTCGTCAGAGAATTCGTCTATTGCCGCTATCATATGCAAATGATCATGATTAATGTTTAAACTTTGGATTCGCAAATCTTCTGAGCTCTTGTCATTAATGTCACAACGAGAATATGTTTCTTTTGGAACTTTTGGTGGGAAATCATTATGTCCAGAGGGGGATGGAAACGACTGTAGGTTGGGCAGCACGTCTTCCGAGAAATGGTTTTCATAATCAGGATCGCTCAGGCTCTTCAATTCGGCTGTCGAATTGTTAGGTACATGCCGACAGTTAACAGGGGAAATCGAAGCATCAGAACCTTTCTCGGGTATATCTTCTAGTGTGGGCTGTGACGGAGAGACCATTACAGTCATAGCAATTGGATTTGGTTCCTCAGACTCATTACTCATATTCAATACTCGAACAGCTTCTTGTCGTGCTGAGGACGCGTTGAGATTACCATCTCCAGCTTGGAGTGAAGACGACTGATAGGGGCCATTCAAAGCCTCTAAAAGTGGAACCATGTCGTAACCCGGAATTGAATTTAGTGGCATTACAGGGACTGGCACCTGAATGAGTGATACAAGAACTTTTGATTTAGCATGAAATAATACGATAGTAAATGAAATAATTTGTATTAATTTATTCGAAATTTTCAATACAGCCGTTAAAAAACGTTAATTAACTTACGTCAGAAGTTAGACATGGATACTCCACAGGCGTTGGAGGAACACGATACACAGCCCGAATTTGCAATAACGCTCTAAACGGTGCTCTGCAAATTGGACAGTTATTTGCTTGATATCTCAAAGAATCCGCGCACGAGTGGCAGAGACAAAGATGTCGACAAGGTAAGATTAAAGTGTCTCGACTGTCTGACATGCAAATGACACACTCTGCGGAAGAATTTTCATCTGAGTCTTCATCTTCTGCCTTGTCCCGTTCATTTTCACATGTCATTTTTTTATTTTCAATGCCATAAATTTCTTGAAGAAGGTACAGTAAACCATCCACAAAAAGTTTCTGCTTGAGGGGCTTGAGAATATAGCCACCATCAGAATGTTTTTCAACCATTGCAGTTGTGACGTGAGATTGCTTAGGTTCTGCAAAATTATTTAAAAAAGATTAGCGAATCTATATTCAAGAGCCAGCGCACATTATTCTTATCATGCATTTAAGTCTAATGCAAAGTTTATTACCATCACCCTCCAAAGCATGGCAATATATGACGATTGGATAAACTTCTTTGTCAAAATCGAATATCAGATCTGTATCAGAGTATATTGAGGGGTTGAATACATGAGCAGAATTAGAATAGGTTTGATTTGCTCCAGCTTTAAATTGAATAGCTTCCGAGTTCATTTTGGGATCCCTTGGACGATATCTGTGAGAATAAAATATAAATCCTGCAAAAATATACTCTGTATGTACTGCAACATCTTGCATATTAAAATAAATCTTACATCACTCCAGACGGGGTAACTTCCTCAGTACAAAAATACATAATGGTAATCATGCCTATAAATTTTTAATGAGAAAAAAATTAGTTAAAATGTCCATATTAAAAACAAAAAATAGAACTATAGAATTGATTTTGTGAAAGTATTTATAATATTTGCTTCATACATTTGCAATCACAGTCAAACGAAAATTCGATATTATAGTTAGTAGGAGCAGGTGACTGAGGAGGACCTCCAGAACCATTTTCTAGTGTCATGATTTTGGTGAACTTCAGAGTTTCTTTCCGGATGTTGACTAAGGACTTCAGAGTTTTTGTAGGCTCTGTAGAATGTGGTGCTGGATACGGAAACTGTAAGTTATTTGAACAGATCTTGTTAAAGTGCTTCACTTCCCAAAAAAATTATTAATCAATAAGGTTTTAGATTTCTTGATAATGTTTGTAATTACAGGTAGCGGTTTCCCAGAAAAGAAATTGAGATCCGAATTTTCCCCAAACAAATACTGCTCGGGTTGAGGTGTTTCAAACCTTTCCCCTCCCATAATGAAGTGCGTGCTGAAGTAATTTCCTATATAAACCATCTTGCAGTTAGTATTTTGGGACTATCACTATATGACTGAGGGACTAATGAAATCAAGTCATTTTTGAAGCTTAGAATGGATAACATAATTATTTTTGATAAGTAATAAAAATCGACAGTTTTTTAACCAGATTTAGGAGGATATCTGTATCTGGGAACTTGAGCCACTGTATTGTCTAATTGATCACTTTCATCGTCGGTGCTGCTCCACCAAGATCCCATTTTGAACTTTCCAATCGCTCGAAAAAATCGTTATTTATACAATCTACAATAATAGAAAACAAACATAGTTAATTATAAATAAAACAAATTAATAGAAAAATTGAGAGAGTAAAGTACTTACATTTATATTCCTGAAGAATTAAACTTATTCTTATTCTTACTATTGACCATTATCATCAATTGTGGTTGTGGTCCTGTGTCCTGTCCTTATCAGTAAAATCTGGCGATTATACTAACGTCTCCAAAGAACGAACAAAACATAAGCAGAAGAACCTAGGGCCCAGACAAAAAAATTAATATTTTCACTTTTCACTTTTGCTCACAGAGTATGAAGAAAGCCTTCTTTCTCTTAAAGCTATCAACTCAATGCTAATGCTGTGCTCAAGTCAGAGTATATAGTAGCAGCAAAATTCAATTCGTTGAGCGAAAGACGCCAATACTGTAAAACTTTCTTTTCTTTCTACTATAACTAACTGCATTTATTTTATGGTTTTTGTATTTTGCAAGTTGAAATACACTCGGTTCGGTTAACTGAAATTTGTGTTAAAGCTTTGTTCTCTAAAGATATGTTTAGTTACAATGGAGGTGGAATCAACAGTGAAAGAAAGTAATGACGTCTCAGTAAATGGAATTGACTTTTTACCACAGATTTACGAGATAATCAAGGGGTGAGTCGTTCGTTTGTCGCTAACTTCTCTAATCAAAAGTGAATGACATAATAATCTTGAAAACTTATCTACATTGCAGACTTGATCGTGAAAGCACTGAAGCTGTTCAGGTTAAACGGAGTGAATTTCAAGAGAATACAAGCCAAAAGGTTATTGATTTTCAGAAAAAGTTAGATCAATCTCGTGATCAGGTATGTTGTTATCTTATAACTGCTACTGCTTTCGTTAGTGTACAAGTAGATTGACACTTTATACTGACATTTTATGTTCAATTTACATCCACAGTTTATGTCTTCGTGATTGAAACTAATAATCATGTTACCAACTGTAGATAGCTAAACTTCCTGGGATCGAATATAGCAAAGAAGATCAGTTGCGGCGTCTGGAAGCTCTAAGAAAACAATTGGTGCTTAAAAAGCAACTCCTTCAAAAGTACAAAAACTTGTCAGCATTAGAGGGGGTGAAACAGTATCTCATCCCAACAAGTTCCTAGATTACTATAATTTAAATTCACCATGAAGCGGGGCGGTTCCTCTATCATATTTATGGGTGAAGACGAGCCCCTGATCCAAGAAGGATGGTTATCGGATAAATCTTCGCCTACAAAATTTTGTCAGCAAAAACGAAAGGGGCGTTCCACGACAACTAAGAGTAGGCTTGCTACTGATTGGAAAAAGTGCAAAATTAATTCATACTTTCCAACATCTTTTTTGAAGTATTTTTTATGGGAGGAGTCTGTATTTATGCGTTTGATCTCATCGTTGTGTCCCCCGTTCGGAAGATTCAAAAGAATATCGGTAGATATTGAGGGTAGTTTTCTGTCTATGTTTTTTCTAAGCTTGACTTTGTATTGGGGTTTCATCAATAATGTGAACAACAATAAGGTAGAAATTTCTCGAATATATCTATTGGCGCTATCCTTTGCGTTGACGGGTGGATACGTTGCGCTATCAACTATTTTGGTGTTTCTCCTTTCCTCTTGTTCCAAAACTTTCATCACTACTAGGTGAAAGCAAAGCCTAAGTTCTATATAACGCTTGCTTGTGCTTCTGGAGTTCATTTTCCTTCATTTGATTTCTATATCTGCATTTTTTCGAATTCGCCAATCTCGCTTGATAAAATGAAAGCTTTGTTACTTAACTTTGTTCTCTTTATTCTTGTAGGCAAATAATATCTGTCATCGGTTATGGGCTTTTTGGACATGCCGTGACATTACTTGTTTCCGAACTTATCTCTGATGACTGTTTTGTACCACTGATGTGTTTACTGGGTGGGTTGGATTCACTTCGCATATGTTTCATACTTATGGGAAGAACCCCGTTGCCAGCTTATCAATTTCTTCTTTGTACTCCAATTACCATAATACATTTGATGTATCTAGCGTATTTACATTTCACAATAATGAGAGATCTGTAGTGTAGTGAGTAAGCGTAAAAGCTTTCATTTCATCTAGATTTGCGCTTGATCATACTAACACTGAGTAGTTGACTCAATAGTACATGTCAACGTACAGACGTACGGCAAAACTTTGTAGAGTAGAGAGTTAGGTAAACTGTTCACAAAGCAATAATACAATATTTAAATAAAGACCATCTGATTCAAAGTATGTTTAGAATAGTGAGGTATAATAATAAAAAATCAGCTGTTTTGATATAATTATGTCATTAACGTTGTACTTAAGTTGTAATCATTTGGTCATTGAAAATAATACTTCTTTTTATCCAAGGTTTTTGTATTATTTTGGCATCAAGATATTTAAAAACCAATTTAATTTTTATTGCAGAACATTTTCGTAGTTGGTGCAAATTATTCAACTGCAAATACAAAAGGGTCTATGAAATATTTTAGATAATAATTCGTATTTTCATACTTAATACGACAATAATTCGTATACTTAATTACATTAACTGTTCAAACGACTCCTCAACGACGAATGTCACTTTTCACAGGCCATAAGATTTTTCAAGCATACATTTTTTAAAACAGTCTGTTGGTTGACCCAAAGATCATCAAGTCTAGTTACTGATGCACTTTATATATTTCGATGGTGAATTGTATGTTGTATCTTGTTGTGTGTGCATTAGGGTGGAGAATATGTCCATTATAAGGAACCTAGGAACCTAGTTCCCATGTCTATTTCACTCTACTCTACACACGTAAAAATAAAAACTGACTTCCACTTCTGAGTGCATGTCACACTACTCGACACTTGTTCTGAAACTATTAAGGACAAAAACTAGAATAGAATAAAGTTACGGGACAGTAGTATGAAATGCGTTTCAGTTTCCAATCAGTTTTCAGTGTCCATGGAATTAGATTCATCTTCTTCTTCATCCCCTTCGTTTTTATCAACCTCGTCAATCTCTTGTTTGAGATTAACTTTTTCTAACGGAGACACAACAACTCCGGAATCCCACACTGTGGCCTCATTCACAATGTCCGCTGAAAATTATAAAAATATATTTTCAGTACACTGTCACATTATTTTGGCTTACTAAGTCCAACTAAACATACCAACACTATGGCTTTCTAGGCCAAGGATGACTTTATATCCGCCTGCAGACAAGATTCTTACAAGTGTTTGTCCCGCAGCTGTTACCATGTCTTGTTGCTCATACGTCAAAGTATGACCACGCATAGCTGTACCAACATATCCAGGTAAATACATGCCGGCAGACATCAATGACAATGTCCTTCTGAAGGCTACATTTACAGGCAACGCCTGCCTACTCGGGTTATTCATAATCGCGTAGTGAGCCAATAGGTCTAACATCCATGGAGCAAGCGGTTCGAGACTTGGAAATCTTTGTCTCATGTCCCGCAATAAACGCATCAACACTTTTACGGTCGAATTGTGAACATTTTCTTCGAACCACCGACTGTGAAAAAGGTACACAATTATGTAGCCTTGAAAACCTTGCTTTCAAGTTTAAAGACATTTAGAACAGGTGCTAACTATTTACCTGTGACGGATGGCTTGCCAATGTTCGTTCATTAGCTTCCCATCCAAATGAATCTCTGGATCAAGTTTGCGCATATTTTGAGGAATTGTCGTTATAAATATTCTTACACAAGCTTGTACATTAGTGAGGTCAAATCCCCTTTTCGTCACGACAACTTGCACACCTGTTCATAAATATAGCTGTTTTTATTAAGATGTCATGCATACTTTCTACTTTCCAGGGATATGCAATAGCTTACATTCTGTTTGTCTCAATTCGTCGGCAACTTTATTGGACAAAGCTTCAACTGATTCAGGAGTAGGCAGGGTTTTCAGAATGACAACGAAGTCTGCTGTCTTATGTCCCACTAGTATAACCCCTTGCTTAAATGATCCAACAGGCCTCACTTCATCGATTTGCTGAAGCACAATTTAAGACATATTTTAAATCAAATTTAAAGCTTGAAACTTTTTACTCACAGTGAAAAAGTTAAAATTACAATTTATTGTTCTTACACAAGAATCGAAGGTTCCGGGGGTTAAAATTAAGTTCTCCATAATTCCTTGCACCCGAGTAGCTAAATTTTGAATAGTTTGAATCTCTTCTGTAGATGGAGTTATGTCCGTATTTCTTTTAAGTAACGCCTACAGTAAGCAAAGAAAATGAATGCATGTTTTAAAATGAACGTACTAAGCATGGATAGATATAGAATGCTCTTTGACCTAAACCATACAACTATAAGAGAGTGTTTTGCCTTACGGTTGTCAAATGCGTATCATCTGGAGCAGGTGCTACGCGCGGAAAAAGATCTTCAAAAAACATTAGATCGAAAGGAACCTTTCCACCATTTCCAGGCCTCTGAGATCCTTGATTTGAACCAGGAGGCACTGCGCCCGGTCCAACGGGCCCTAGTCCCCCCATGCCTCCACGAGTTCGACGCATTAGGCCACCTCTTCCGCCTCTACCCATGTGTCCACCTCTCATTACTTTTTAACAGCCTGTCGAAACAAACCCAATGAAAGGACACATACCATACATAAAACAACAAAAAAGTGATACATAAATAAAAACACCAAACAACAACAAATGGAATTAAAAATAACAATAAGTTTGTGGACAACCCAAGGATTAGATTTGGTTTATAATTGAAACTTTACTTTAAACGAAAAATGCTACATACCTGCGCTATAAATGAAAACTTTCGATCTTCCAAAGAAATGAATCAGAGTACAGTTGAAGTGGACAGTGGATATTCTGGCCTCGAAATTTCTCAGTTAATTTGGAAATTGAGGCAGAAGGAACAAATGAAATGAACACGCTCTCCCAAAGTTGTCCGGCTTTTGTTACACGAACAAAACACGTAAAACAAAAATCATTAAAAACCTATTTTGAATCAGAGGCGTTCCCGCTTTAACACAAAATTTGGATCAACAGCATAGTTCAAAGCTATTCAGTCATCCAGTGGCAGTCACTATTTCTAGTTTGTCAGGCGAAGAGGAAGGTTGCTATTAATTGTTTGAATTGTTTCAGAACGAAATTTTATTGTCCATCTCAGTAAGTCAACTACGAACTGCGTTTTCACAGTTTGAGTTGATCCTACATTAGTCTGACTGAAGTCTGCAAGTTAAGAGTAGGAATGCTACAAAGAGTGGAATAAAAGGTCTGCTTGCCTGAAGTAATATAATAATTTCACGTTTTGTCCTATTCAAATTATCAAATACGTAAACCTTTGTGAAGATTTTTTTTTTTCGATTAAAAAAAATAATGATACACAATACAGATATTGCTGAAGCGATTTACTAGACTATTATTTGAAGTTAAGATGACGATCATTGTCTTCTTACTGGACACATCGTCTTCCATGAACCAACGTGTTTTCTTGGGGGGACGACCTACACTTTTGGATGTTGCCAAAAGTGCTGTTGAAACTTTTGTAAAAGTTAGACAAAGATCTATTGATAGCAGGGGAGACAGATACATGCTGCTGACTTTCGAGGAATTCCCAGAAAATATAAAAGTATGCTAAACTAATTACTTGTGGATTATGAACATAGTATGCAAATAACTATACGTCTATAGGCGTATTATAAAATATACGTTTATTTCTTTAATTCAGGCTGGCTGGAAGGAAAATTTAGGAACGTTTATGTCGGAGTTAAAAAATCTTCAAGCAAATGGACTAACAACTCTATCCCAAGCTTTGAGACAAGGGTTTGACTTTCTCAATGTCAATCGAATGCAACATGGCATCGACACGTATGGACAAGGAAGATGTCCGTTTTATTTGGAACCATCCATTATTGTTGCTATAACTGATGGTGGCCAGATGTCTTCGAAAAGTGGAGTGCAAGATGAGGTAAGTCAGTAATCCGCCAGATAGATGCTTGTTTGATAATCTTGAAGAATTTTTTTCTGCAGCTATTCAGTAAATAACATTTCACTCACATTTTAAATTTTTATGAAGTTGAAACTGCAAGGCAGTAGTCCTGGATGTGAGTTAACAAGAGAGCCTTTTCGATGGGACCAACGCCTATTTGGTCTTGTTCTTCGAATGAGTGGACAACCGTCTGGGGAACGAGGTGATGCAGTTACGGGATTAGTGCCTTCTGACAACTCTCCCATCGACGCAATGTGTGAAGTAACTGGAGGAAGATCTTATAGCATCACATCACACCGAATGCTGAATCAATGTATTGATTCTTTAGTCCAAAAAGTCCAGCCTGGGGTTGTGATCCACTTTGAAAAATTTGGGCCTGACCCTCCTTCCCTTGGTTTTTCAAACGATGGTATGTGAGAAGTCTAGTAAAAAAATTTTAACTGTACAAGCTGAATTGCTACCTTTGTTATAAAAGGAGAGTAATAATGAATTATATGAGTAAATAAATAGATAAATAAAATTAGTCTCTTTTTATAATTTATAATTGGTTGAAAACGTATTTTTACAGTGAAAGCAGAAGAAGAAGAGGAGGAGAAAAATGGAGGGGTGAAAAATAGCTGGCAGAACTGTCGAAGAATGATATACGTACCAAGAACCACTCAAAAGGGTGGGTTCGCAGGTGGATTTTGGCCAATCCCAGAGTCTTTTTGGCCTGATCCTTTACTACCAACGCTTCCACCACGATCTTCACACCCTAACGTTAAATTCACATGTGATTCACATGAACCTTTGGTGATGGAAAATTTTCCTTTTGATAAATATGAATTAGAGCCGAGTTTATTGACTCAATATATTTTAGGACGCAAGCTTCCTAATGTTTGCTGGCAGGTACGACCGTTTTCTCTCGTTAATGTTGCATATATTCCGAGTTAGCAGTGGAGACTCGAAACTATCGTTTACACATTGCTATTGGGTATTTCATAAATCATTGCTTATTTTTTGAACTCTTTAGGTGATTATGCCGAGCAGCGCCAGAAATACATCAGCTGGTCATCCATTTGGATACTTAAAGGCATCAACATCACTCACATGTGTTAATTTGTTTGTCATGCCATACAATTATCCCGTTTTACTTCCTTTGTTAGATGACTTGTTTCGTATTCATCGTCTGAAACCTACAAATGAGTGGAAAGCTCAGTTCGGAATGTATTTGTCGACTATGCCTCCTTACTATGCTGGGCCTCTAAAAAGAGCATTGGTTAGAATAGGAGCGGCAGTAATAGCTCAGTTGGTCTCTGAAGAAAATTATCTCTCTTACACAGTGTTGAATTATTTGAAGAAAATAAAAAATCAAGCAAAAGTTGAGTATGACAAGGCTTGTAATGATGTTGGACTGCGGGTGAACACCATCAAAACTGCCCTTGATACCAAAAGGGCAGTAGCTTGCTACAAAAATGCTTTTGACGTTCCGCGACATCAACTGTTGGATCATTTGGGAAAGTTGAAAACTTTATTTTTGCGGCCATCTCCGTTCTCATTGATTCAGCAAGGTAATGCTATTTTTTATCAAGGGTTTATTGCTATTTTTCGCTAAGTGAAATAATTTTCAAATATACATCTTGTTACAGAGTCATTGCACAATATGCCAGTTGGGCAAATGGGTAATTACCAAGAATATTTAAAACGAATGCCGGCACCATTAAGAGAAATCGAGTCCACCCCAGTGAGACAGCATATGTTTGGAAATCCTTTCAAAATCGACAAAAGAATGATCATCGACGAGGCAGATATCGATCTTCTAGGACACGGTACTGCTCGGGTTAGCAAAAGGGAAAATCAGTCACCTCTACCGGCTATTAGAACCTCTAAAATCAAACCTGGACCCCTTCCTAAAAATTATGTGTACCGGTCCAGAAGTGCGTCTCCGTCCCCTGCAAGGAGTGTTGATGATGATCCAATTCTTAATCCTCCTAAATACATTAATTTTATTCCCGATAGTGACTACTCCGTTCCTATTCCGATCGAAAATGATAATATTCTTCCTGTAGTCCATAAGGAAAATAATATTAACATGTATGATGGCAAAGAAGAACAGCCCAAGTCATTGTATGACGAAAAGAACGACTCTGATTCTTTAATTACATCAGATACGTCATATTACTCTTGGGGGCATGAGCTAGAAACAAATCATGACCAGATACCAATACAACATGTGGATGAAGTGCCTGAAACAAGTTCGTCTCTTTTAAGCAGTATCGAAAGCATCATTGGTGATATTCCTATGGATAATAATAATTGTGTAGACGAAGACAATTATTCAAGCGAGAAAGAGAACACCCAAAACCTTACAAATGGAAATAGGGAGCGGAAACGGATGTTAAAACTTGATGATGCAACACCAAAAGTTAGCAAAAAGAGGCAAAAATTGGATTCTGTATCTGTTGTAACTCCAGTTAGCCAGCCTAGTATGACTGAAGAGAGTGTTACAAGGCAGAATATTGACTTACGAGTTGAACTATACAAAGAAATACGAAGACCAATTGTCCGTAAGTTTATCAACAGTAAAATTAGAACCATATCACAATGAATACCACTGCATCGATCGCATGATGATTCATTATATTATTTTCAGAAAAATGTGTTCTTGGTTACTAATACTAACTAAATCCACCTCTCCTTTTGTAGTGGTTTGTGCTGTCTCTTTTCCCGTCCCATACTCGCTCCCTCATATTATTCAGTTTTTATCCTTGCCGTTCTTAACTTTACGCGAGTCATTATACTTCTACTCGCATGCTTTCTCCCTTGTTTTCATAATATCTTACTTTTACTTGATTTTTTTTTGTGGGCTTGAGAATGATGTTTAATGGGGCAACGTTTTATTCATGTGTTAAAGGTACGGATGTCCTGATATCAAGACTTTCATGTGTCATTGGTACAATAGATACAAAGGTTAAGTTTATGAAATCTTTAAAGAAAGAAGCTTTAAGATTCAAGAGGTGGAGAATCGCGGATCTTTTGGATAAACAAGTGCAACTCATCGGAACAGTATAATTTTATAATCCTAATATACGGATCTCATCACTCCAGAACTTTGTTTGTATACAAATGACGCTTTAGGAGATTCATTCGCAATAATGATTCGTTGCGGACTTTTTATTATGTTGTAGTTTACTGTATCTTTACTTGTTAATTTGTGAAATGCGAAAAACAGATGCGGATATTATGCAAAAAGTTTATTTGCTTGCAATTTTCAACTGATGCATCCATTTTTTTGAAGTTACAAGTCAGTAGTCATGATAAGCCAATGATTTTCACTCGTCTCATGTCACTTTATTGTCCATCCATTCAATCTCACGCTAAGTAACATTTCACAGTCCGGAAGAGAGAGATAAATATGTAATCAATAGTAATCATATTTGTTCAAATATATTTTACGAATTACACTATGAGAAGTAAGTAATCTTTCAAAATGAAAGAAATCATCCAATTACATCAAGGTTACATTTAAGTAGACGCCACTGTAACACGCAATTTTTATAACCGCATAACTTATTACAGTCACCGCTACACACTACCAAACACTTTCTATATATATTGCATCTAGATTTGGGCCCCAAAAGTATTTAGTTTATTATATTGGAAAATGTAAGTTGGTTGGCCTTTAGCTCATAATATGCTCTAAATGGGCCCTGAACTAATGCTAAAAACTAAAAGTTAATATATTAGATATTTTCAAAGAAAACATCTTCAACCAGAGTTTTGTGCCTACTCAGCATTCACATTCTTGTTCAACTGAAGTCGGAAATCTTCCAATGACTCACGCAACTTCTCCAAACTAGGGAAAACACAATAAAGATGACACAACATTAGTAAAATGAATGCTTAGTAGTATATAGTAATCTATGGTACTAGTATGCGACTGCAACTTGTTTGTGATTGCTGCTAACCTGTATGCAGATGTGAGCTTTTTAATTATGTAGGATTTGACTTGGGCTAGTTGTTCGGGTGACAAGACCTCGTCTTTGTGTGCCCCTGTAAATTTCAATGTGTTCCAAATGATGTCGTCTCCTGCTGCTGCCATCTTGTCTTCCAACTTTTTAATCTCTTCATCATCCTGGATATCTATGCCACTACACACAATACACAGAGTTGAACAGTATGTTAAGACTTCGGGCATACTAAGATAAAAATACTGCTCCATCCATGCAGAATTCTATAGATAATTATATAAAGAATCCCACACGGTTGAAGCTGCATACCTTGAGCTGTCTCGTTTTCTTTTCATAGAAGCACTGCTCATAGCCAAGTTCTTATAGAACTCTTGCAACATCCACTCTCGATCAACTTGATCATCTTTGTTTTTGTTTGTGGTTTCATTTTCTTGCCTCTGGCGAGCAACTTTGTTATCTTTGCTTGGTGCTTGGGCTTCCTGGCTTACCGTTGCTTTTGCTCCTCTCATGGCTGGTTCTTTCCTCATTAGGGCATCGTTTGTTTTTGAAGTCAACTCCTTTGTTTTCTCGGCATTATGGGTCTTTGGCTTTGTGTTGTCTTCATGTTTTACCATCTTATCGCTTTTCTTGTCGATTCCAAAATAGCGGGACCAGTCAATAGAGTTACTTTTCTCTGTTGTGCCTGGTGCGTCAACTGGGTTGGCGTCTCGTTTTCCTTTGCCGCTGGTAGGTTTCTTTAGACATGAAAGATTTACTTTAATTAAAGCAGCTGGAAAAAGTAATCCGCTTATGCACCATGTTTTATCTTACATGCAGATAAAAGTTTCGTAATATTCGAATTCTTATAACTATTAAAAGCAATTAAGTTGTTAGAGACAATTGGAAATGATTCAAGTAAAGGTCAAATGTGGCTACGTAACTACCATAAAATTTCTGGCGCCAATCCTTTTGTTCCGAGACAAAGGAAGGAATTCAGTGGCAGAGTGGTGATTGCTGTTTTCCTTTTCCCGTTTCCCAACATTGTACAATCTTGAAACTCGACGAATTTCTTCAGTCGTCAAAGGGTAATTGTTGTAAGGAAGATCTTTTTCTTCTTTGAAATTTTGATAAGTGGAGGCAAGAGGGTAATCACTACGTAGGAGGAGAGCAAGATCCTCCATTTCATTGTTTTCCAAGTTTTCTGGTTCCATGATTTCTTTGTGGAATGAAGGTCTTCCTCCTCCAAAATTTCCACCAGGATTTCTCAAAAATAATTCAGAACCTGATGAATACAACGGTTGAGTGATTTCGTTTTCGTCATATACATCGAAAGTGTCCTGAGTCGGCCGGAGAAAGCTTCTGAAACTGGCTGGACTTGGCAATAAAGCATCGTCTTGAGGAACATCTCCTCTAAAAATATATTCATGAATGAAATTCATACAATGTGGATAGTATTATATCTTTACAGTCTATGAGTTAGTAATCTTTACTCAATTTATGATAAGGTTTCGGGTTGCGGCTTGAAATTCTTTCAATGCCCCACGCCCCATATAATGAGCAAAATGCTTAATCAATGCAAACGTCTCGTCGAATGCGTTCGCCTGATTGCTGCGTAGAGAAAAAATTTCTACGAGCACATGTCATAGTCATAACGTTTTTTATTTCATCAGTTCTTTATAAAAATCAATGTTTTGTCGTCAATACGTGTAACTTCAATTGCTTGAACAAAGCCTTTCAATGGCATTTCAATCGTATATTTAGAAGATAGACAAAAATAGTTCGATCGTATTGCAACCTGTTTTTTAGAATAGTAAAATATAGCTAAATTTTTATCGAAAAGAAGAATGTACTCACCGAAACCGCTTACTATTACGGAAATGTGTCGGTAGTGCGTTGCGGTGAGGATTTGCTAATGCAACATTTAGATAGCTCAAGGGGACGCGACCACCTGCAAACCGTTTGGAACGACTCAATCCTTCGGAATCACCGTCAACGATGTTTAAACTTTTTTGATTTTCACGTTGTAGAGCCCCTTTAGCATATCCAAGGGTCACAATCAAGGAAAGACACACAAACACTGATATTTTGAACGAATTCATTGTTAGTTTAATGTTTATATCAAAGCTTGGTTAATTAGCCCCAAAAAAGTTGTTCTAGAAAGTTTTTCCCATCGTCTTCCCTGTTCATGGAGGTAGTGAGCGAGAATAAATACACGGGGATCCCAGCTTCCCCTTCTTTATATAAAAAGAGAAAGGCAACCTGTGACCTATGTGCTCTGTGATGTGCATATTTGCGTTTAGGATGAAGAAACTACTTTTCACTGTATTCATGTGCGTATCTGACTGGTTCAACGTTGTGTTGTGAAGATGAGTAGGTTGCTCATAGCACAGCGCATGCAAAAATTCATGGCGAAAACATGGATCGATTATTTGAGGACAACTCAACTATACAGAACGGCCCAAGTAATAAAACAGCGCTGGAGTGCATGAGTGTGAAGGCTTGATGTGCCATTTATTCAGTGTATTATAGCATTGTCATTTATTATGTGCTGGGTTTATTGGGAACGGATGATAGAGTATTTTGTACGGAGACTTCCTCCAGTAGTATATGATTGAGTAGAATTGGGCTTTGTTTTCTACGAGCTGTGAATTTATATGCGATCGTGAGTGATGGAACGCATTCTTTGGGAGACTTGGAGGAAAGAGAATGCTTTTGTCCTCTGACTGTGATGAAAATAATTTCAGTTTTCTTTGAAGATGTCTACTGGAATGTGTTTCCTTACAGAGCTTCTTGCGATGCAGCAATGATGTAGTTTTAAATGTTGAAATTTAGAACACACGAAACACCTTTATTGCAAGTTTTAGCTTTATTATGTTGTTACATGCATAAAACAATATACAAACTCGAAAACCAATTGCATAGATAGAGGTATTCGTATGTATTCCTATGCAGTCTCTGTAAATCAACTTATTATAAACTAATTCAGGGTTTTATTCTGGCCAATTGTGGTCACCAGCATAGAAATAATTCGGGTTTTGTATTTAAAGGGATTTTAAACAGACCAAAAATGCGGATTGAGATCGCAGCGATGACTAAATTCCATTCCAGGCTCCACAATACAGCTATAGTTGCTATAGCATGTGGTAGTACATAAAAATTTATATGACATAGTAGACTACAAAAGCAATATAAATTCTTTATCAAGATGTCGACGGCATTGCATTAGTATTAATGTGGTGCTGATGCGGATAAGTGTTGTAGTCATGATATCCAGTTGGTTGAAGATTTTTGTGACTACCAGCATCACAGCGGGCACAGCGGCGCACCAAGAATGGCTTCCTTCTTGGTCCTCGGCATCTATATATAATAGATTTAGACAAATATTCTTGTGCCATTCTTCATATCCTTCATTTCAAAGATAAAAGTGAAGATGAAAACATTTCCTGTCCGTACCGGAATGCAAACCTTGCTTCTTCTGCCATCTCGGAGCATAAAGACACGTGATCAGATGTGGCATTCATTTTCGCATGCCAGCAGAACTCTAGGATGGAAACTAGCACTGCCACAATTAAACCAGCAACGAGAACTACGAATACTCCACCAATGCTGTCTACTCCCAATGGTTTAGAATCTCGAGTGCTTTCTCGGTTGCATTGTGAAGCCTCTTTGTTCTTGTTCCACCATTTGTTGTAGTACCATTGAACAATACCATTTTCCTGCATCTCTAGAATTGCTAGTGAGATTTTATCTCTCCATGGAGATCCTGCATGTGAAGTTCATAGCATTTGAAGTTGCAATACAATGTCACGTGTAAAGTAATTCAAATCTTAAATCACCAATAGGAGTGGCGATTCCATATCCTTTGTTGTCAAGAAGGCCTCCAATCTGGGTTAGATTGCAATTTTGAGACATAATGTAGTCCAGCATGGTGGATTCCATAAAAAATGCATAGTTTTCTTCTTCTAGTACTCTTTTAATACCCTCTTCATATGTGCTTGCAAATACGTTTGGTTTCTTGCTATTCATAAATCGCCACATTTTTTGGTATGTCTCTATTTTGGAATCCTTTTTTCAAAAATGAGAAAATTACTAAAACATATTCTCAAAAAATTACTGATTTATTACGATGTTTTTTGTTCTCACTCTGAAAAATGTCATTGTAGACCCAGATTGCAGTGTACCATAACTGATTTCCGATTGTTCGGACAAATCTTCCGCTGATTGAATCGGTGTACTCATTCGTTCGGTGGTAAGAAACGCAGCTAAATTGGCAGTATATGAGGAAATTATTATGAGGCTAAAAAACCACCAGGAGCCACCAACAATTCGAGTGGATACAGTACGGGGGTTGAGATCAGATCCTTGTTGCATTAAAGTACCTACAGGGTACCAAAAGGAATTGGATACCGTGAATTGATTTCGAACGACGCCAACTGCAGATCCTGCCGTGTACTTTATTGTCGCTCCTGTATGTGTCCACTCGTGTGGTGAAAATCTTGCCACAATGTACAATGTGAGACTGACAAGAATGTAAGAAACAATTATTGCCAGCCATATTTCAACTGCCAAAGGGTTCAGAAAGCTGAATAAACGGGGCGGCATTCTTGATGGAACTCGAAAAAGTATTGAAATGCCTGAAATTAAATAATGAAAAATTTATAACTCAATCTGTGCAGTCTGTTCATGATTTCAAGCGCATATTTTTTTCGTCACCTAAATTCATGAACGGCTTGGTGAAATCTATGACACTTTCTCTAACTAAATTAATGGTCATGGATCCAATTGCAAGGTCCACATTCTGTAAGCATTGCATAGAGTGAAAAAATTAGATACAAAAAAATGCTTGATAGTATTAATTCTGCAACCCTAAAAATATTTTTCACGCCGAATCTTACCTTGTCAATCAATTGTCTGACGACACCGTTCCATTCACCTGTCTCGGGATTATACACTCCATATTTGCCTAAACAACAACATGCAGCAATCAACTTTAAATTGAAACCACTACAATTAGTTTTTTGAATGCTTGCAAAATATTGCATACCATCAGGAACCAGTTGAATCACATAATTAAACCCAACTCGCTGCGCAATTATTTTAAGGAGGTCGACCGAGAAACCTTCAAATCGTGCGTTGCCAGTAAGATTTTTATCATCCAAAATCTGTACATATGGATTCTCCTGGAAAAAAAAAATTCACTTGTGTTGCTGCATCTTTATTCGGTTCAATTCTTGCATGCATTTTTTAATATTAAATTTATACCGCAACTGTTGTAACAATCAAAGTGACATTAGTAGTTTCAGTTTCAGAAAATGCTGCCGGAAGAGTGATATTTAGTCGCGAATCTGGAGTCCATGTTCCCACTTTTCGTAAACCGTTAATTCCTAGGCGCATAATATCCAGCTGAATATTTGAACGATCTCCTTCTTTAAATGCAATTGGACCCGACAAGCCTTTAAACTCCACCTATGGGGAGCGAAAATGATTATCATTATTATCAACTGACTTTAAAATGCAACGAATTAGTGTGAAAGTATTTCTATGAAACTTTACGAACCGCAGAAATATAATTTAGTAAAGAAAGCCCATCCGACCACGGTGTCACAGTTTCAGTACTACAAGATAAATTAGATGGCTGAATAAGATGAGACACATCTAAATTTGACAATGCTAGTGCTAATGTTGTCACACTGTCGTATGCATAACTTGTTTCAGCCTGGAATGATGAAAAAAAATTTTATTTATAATAGCCTACGTTCGACGGAATCAAGAAGAATGGAATATAATAATACCATCACAGAGGGAGAATCTTTATTCCAAACTGCTGGAAACAAAAATTCCTGTTTTCCATACTCCTTCAACTCCTTATAATTATCCAGCAAAACATGGGAATGTTGATCAATAATTTGAAACGTTGTTACATTCACATGTGATCGTCTAAAGCCTGATAAATCAGCAGAATACAAATCCTGCAACAAAAACAAGCCAAATCTCATCTTATACTTTTTTTAAACAAATTTACCAACAATCCGAAATAAATCTTACCAGAATCGGAAGCACAAAATGGTATTTGTAATCAGTCATTTGCAGCATTTCAATCTTTCAATCAAATACAATATTTTTCTTACTGCTTTGCCAAATAGTTACAACAAAGTTAGAATGGTGCATTAGCCACATACCGCTTTCAGCAAAGCTGGCAAACTTGATAGAGGACAGTCAACCATCAATTGTCGAATATTTCTTTGTTTTACTTGTTCCAAAACGTGTCGGTAGGTGTCAGGCGTAACTCGTTTGACAAACACCGACCCCGGAATCCCAACAGGTTCACGTAGCAGCGACTGCATTTTCATTAGACCCTTCTCATCTTCATACAAAATGGCACCACTCTCCCAATGAAGCCAAGTGACTAGTTCTTTCAAAACGTCTCCCCATATTTGCAAGCTAGGCGCAAGTCGAATAGCAAATTCGGGGGTAGTGCTGCTTTGGCTGTAAGTTGGCACTGGAGCTACTAAACTCATAGCTGGATTTCTCTGGGAAATCTTACTTGTAGTTTTCAGATACGATGGACTTGGCAGAAATAAGGGGGTATCCATTGTTGCACTGGTCCAAAAAAGTTCCCATTCCAATGCTGGGTCTTGTGAGCTACCGGCTCCCAATATTGCTACTACACCTTGCTCCAAAATGGAACAGATTTGCTTGGATGCTCGAAAACTATTTCCAGCTTTGATGTACAAGCGCTTGTCTTCTATTGTTGTGTTTGGCAGTAGGACTTTATCTCTGTTTAGTACGTGTAGGGCAAATTTATAGCCGAAATCGATTGGACCGTCTCGCTCTTCTTCTGGTAATACGATTGCTGCATGATAGAGTAATAGCAAACGAAAAATTAAATTTTGGTTTGTAATTTTCTAAGTAACAATCAGAAATGACAATTTTCATACCTATACTCAAAGTAGTTGGAAGGCCTTGTACCCGTGTGAGTAAAAAATTCAATAATATTGAAGTTACTACAAGAGTAAAAGGAAGCTTGGAAGCCATATTAGGTGTGATTTTTTAAATTGTGGATATTTTTATCACAACAAAGTAATAAACAAATCCTGTAGTGAAAGATGTTAGAAACTGTATACAGAAAGTCGTGCGAAAAATGTGATCAATAAGTCTGGTGCACAATCCTGCGCATCTTTGGATTTCTCGGTAAGTAAGAGATTGGAAAAGTTTTTGAGCACATTTTCCAGTCACAGCAGCCGTACAAGTGTGCGTGTACGCGGGAAACGAATGGGCTCTGCATTTTATAGTAAAGCGGGGCTGGATGTAAACAGCGGTAATAGTAGTTTTAGTAATATTAGTAATCAAATTCAGAAGAATAAAAATAAATCCAACTAAAAACAGAAACGTCAGCGTTCTATCGAAAGGCGTATTAAATACATTAAAAATTCTAATCTGATAGTGTGTTGTACACAATGAGCGGCAATGCTTCTTTGACGCGAGGTAAATGTTTCAAATTCAGATTTAGGTAATTAAAAGAAAATGAACCTACTTGTATAATCTCTGTGCATAGTTAGTTAGTTAGTTACTAAGTGAGAGCGAACTGTTACAGATTTTATTTGAACACGAACATGGCTTTTTTTCAGGCTACTGCCCAAAGCAGCATGTAATTCGTAAAAAAGAATCAACTTCTGAATTAATACACTTGGGTAAGTGGAGCATGAAACAAAGCCTTATTGTTTCACTGTTTAAATAAAAGGGTAAAGCTAGAATTAAATGAAACTGTAGGAAAGGCTATGTGTGGCTCATATCATGCTTTGAGCCATGTTTAAGCATGAGTTGTGGTGAGCAAAATCGTGGGCTAATAAACATGGCGATCGTGAGTTAGGTCGCGGCTCTCCCTAAAAGTATGATTATTTAATTGCTGTCATTTTGGCATCTTAAATATCCGTTTTCATTCTTAATTAACCTTGTCATGCTTCCGAACTTTTCGACGGTATGCGACCAACATGATGCACATATCATTTGTGTCAGTATACATAAACAATTTTTCCTCAAACTTTTTCACCTGCTACATGTCATTGGCAGTGACAATGAAAAAACTTTGGGCAGCCTGCACAGCACTTAACCCGTTTTGCTTCGTTTTTCTACTGGTACATTAACGCTTGATTTTTTAGCTATGGCAAAAAATATTCTGAGTTCTGACGAATAACTCAAGAAAGCAAATCTGTCTTTGCGAACTAATATATAATTTTCGTGTAAGCATTTTACTAAATTACCATAATCGTTTGCAGTCACTCAAAAGATATTATCATACACCAAACTAGCTTCACAAAAAGAGGTCAATCTCCAACCCAACATGCTGCCCGCTCCTAAATCACGTTTTAAAGCAAAAAGAAAACGACTATCATCTTCATTCATCATGAATCCTCAGAATGCATGGATTAGGTCGCTCTAACTATCCAAAAGTAAAGTCCTTTTGCCAATACAATCGACAATTTTTATTGAAAATATACACATGGATACATCACATAGAAAGAAACACCCTAAATATTTCTTAGCTATATCAACTTTAAGTCCACTTTCGTACGCATATAGTACATATGCGAATATTATTTACATTCTAAGATGTTGATTGGATGAAATCTTCATTTTTGTCCTGATTTTGCTTACTAACTAACTATAGCTTCTTACCCTTGCTGTTCTAAGATATGGAAAAACACATGACTATAGAGGTATGCAGAATGCAATAACTAACTTTGCTTGTAGCTCACTGCGAAACGATAACAATACGTAGGATGATGACTGAACTAGGTCATCCGCTAAGCCAGTTTTTATTGCCGCTTTTCTCATGATATGAACATTGTTGTGGTTTTCACAAGATCAAGATTATAGCTATAGCCCAACGCAGACTAACTAACTAACTGGCAATATATGCGTGTGCGTAATGCAGTTTATCCTCTCACTCTCATCATATAGAGACAATTGAAAACAAGATTCACTTTAAAACTCTGCCACTTTAATTACAATGCGTTTCCAACAACTATAACATGAATATGTATATAATGTTATCTCCATCGTAAGTTAAGTTCTAACATTTTACATCTGTTCAACCTATTTATTGAGCAAAAAACCATCCATATTCAATATTTATTTTTTATTTGGTATGGCATTAACGCATTATGGCGTCCAAATACTACTACTTGGCATTATTTCCGGTTCTTCTGATTCTAGTCAAATCCTTTCAAGCTCAGCAATCGCATTCAAGCATCTAGAATTCTTAAATATAACTAACTAACTAATTAACTAATATTGCAAGAGCATACTTCGTTTGGTTTCAACAATTTTGCATCCCCTATTTGCTCAGTACTAAGTAACCAACTAAAGAGTGATAACAAACTAGTACCAGCTCACTACTAACTAGCAAACTTTATATAGGCAAATTAGTGTTTCGGAAGTGAAAGCGAAACAAGTCATTGAACTTTACTTGAGGATCCCTCTCTCTTTCGCGAGAATCTGTGTCTGGGTCACCCAACATGAAGAAGGAATATTATTATCATCTGCTTTTTTTGTACACACTCACTGACTAGCAATACAAAAGTGGATACATGAATCTTTTCACAGCACAGAGCTGCACATGGTACCGACCGACCAACAAATGCTGTTTTTGGGCTCCCTATTGTCACTACTTGTGTATGCATGAGCCATGTGGTAGCCCATTAGGATGCAGCAAGTACGGATGAATGAATAATGGTAATGATGATTGCGACTGCTATTATTATCTACCTGTAGAGTTGAACGCACTTTTGATGTATGCGGACGGATTTAAGTTCAACGACTGGTTTACTGAACGAGTGAACCAGTGGGGATGACTTTTGCAAATTCATAGTTGGCAAAAAATACATGCATATTCGTATGGACGATTTATTTGAACACGTTGGGTTGAGAATTTTAGTCAGTTTGCTCACTCAGTTAGTAGTTAGTTAGTGCATTCTCCGTAGTCAAAAGATATTATGATGACTTGTACGAGCTCTGATGGGGAATATTAAATGCCTTGTTGGCAAGAAGAAACATAGTTCTCAAGAAATGAAAGTTTGTTTAAACAGAAGAATCTAGTTGTATAGGAGGGATGAAAGAACTATTTAGATAAAGAAGTTGATAGAATTTTAGCTCATTCTGTATTGGTAGTTAGTTAGTTAGCTAGTTAGTTAGGTAGAATATTCTCGCACATGGGAATGGGATTTGAAACTGCCTTTTGAAAGTAGAACATCTAGGGCTCAGGTATTCAACAATAGGTAAGATCAAAGGTGTACTAAAGGATTTTTTTAGTGCAGCATAACATGATGATGATGATGACAAATGTGGAAACAAGGGGGCGATTCCTCCAAGTCACCTAGATATAAACAAACAGTGCGAGCAATCGGAATTAAAAGGAAAGCAATTTCGCTGAATCCAAAAGGAAACATTTATCTGGGCATAAAAGTAGGACAACTCGAAGGAAAGGAAACAACGACCTTAAACTTGAATGGTGTTACACACTATAGCACGTATCTTGTATGCAATCACTCATGCTTTCCACAAGCAGAAAAAATTATATGATTTTTGTGTTCCTTTCTGCATACTTACCTGCATTGCTGTTGTATAGTGAGTTGGTTAGTTCTTTAGTAGATGATATGAGAAAAATTGTGGCAATTGGTTCCATGGGAAGATTCCTTTTACTATTCCCTCACATGTATTTGTCTAGTAGTGCATGGATGAATTAGATTTTCAAGTTTACTGACTCCACCTAATATCAAGAACAAATATTTTAAATTTAGATCGAAGTGAATGCAAAGCTTGTCAATCAGTTTCCAATACTGATTCAATATTTACTCGTTTCTTTCGATCACACATCAATAGCTGCAATTGAAAACTAATTAGCAACCTTATAACTATAGCTGAAGGAATTCAAAAAATTTTATGTTGGAAATAATTACGCTAGCTAGTTTGTCATAATTACCTGTTTAAATCATATGCAGTAAAATATTTGTCAAGTCCATACCAAGCTCAGTAAAGAAACTACTAAATACTACCAAAGATTAGTGTTTTTAAGCATTGTATATCATTGCTAATGAAAGTGTTGAGGAGACACCAATGCAAAAACAAATGATGGGTTCGAAAGTGGACTACATACTTCATGTGTGTGTTTGTATATAAACACTGGCAGGCAGGCACACATTGTTGTGTGTGAGGATTCTTCATATAATGAAATGAAATTGAGTTTGTTTGGTGCATTAGACCATGGAAGCTTCATTGTTGCTTTCATAGCCCACTCTCACACGTTCATTTCATATGCACTGCAAATATATGTCTATGAATTGCACCACCAGTCTATGTGTTGTGTGTATTTAATACGCACAGGGGCATCCTCAATAGCTGTCAATAATAACAGAGCATAAGTAGAACATAATGCTACTTACTACCTAACTATACACACCCACGTAAACACGATAGTTATAGTAGTACATGGAAAAACAATGGAGCATTTCAGAAAGAATATTTAATACAAATATCGAGTGTCCAGTGAAACAGTAAAAAATCCTGTCCCTACTAATTACTTTTATATTTTAAGGGACTAAGCTACAGAAAAGTGAATGAGCATGCATGCACGCACTCTGTGTATATGAATACGGAAGGTAAACAAACTTTGGTAGTAAACTAATTACTATATCTACACATTCATTATTGCTATTAATTTGACAATAATGTCAAATGAAAGAGAATTTTTAAAGCTTTCATTGAATCATTCTATTTTTTTAGTACACTTGGCACTGTACTTCATAGTTAGCCAATCACTTTTGGGTGATAAAAGAATACATTCTAGGCTTTTCCACACACATGTTCAAACATCAAAAATTTGCATTTACAAGGCTGGAAACTAGTTTTTTTATAAATCAAAGCCTTTAGACTGCAGTGAAACTAAAATCAGATTCACTACTTCAAAGTGGATGGACAACTCCCATGTGGAAATATGAAATGACAAATTCTGGTTAACAAGGAATCTATAGGGTTTTATTGGACACTTTATTGGGTAGTTAGTTAGTTAGTTAGTTAGGTCTAGTCTGCAGTTAGTAGTAAGTTAGAAACATAACTTGGTTGCTTGCTCCTACTAACTAACACACTGAACCAGTAGGTAGTGGCAAGCAAGTCAAGCTGGGGGTATCATGAACCAACGTGGATGAAGAGAGCAGTCGAGTAAGTGCCTATAGCGTACTGTTGTTGCTTTTCGTTTTGGTATTCACCTGTCCCACTTTTAATGTAGGACAGTTGTTTGAATCCCTTGCATTGTATTCTGTGTCAGTTCTCATCTAGCCCTTCCACATCCAACAACACTGCCACAGTATATACCAAAAAGTGTATATTTTGAATTCGTTAAATCGCCAAATTGAATTTTAAATACCTATAGAGCCACTTCCGCAATCGGACTTCATCCGATCCGGAACAGTTGACTCAATCAATTTTTTTTGAGCCACAGCAATATTTCCTTGTTGAGTATGTGACTGTGTGTGAGAACGTTTGAGCAATTTTATAGTTCTAGTGGTCCAGTTTTCTGTCTGTAGTGGGTGCATTTTGTAGGCTCATATTCGGTGAAACTTTGTTCATGGGTTTGTTTGGATCTACAAGTGGTAACTTTGTTTGCATGGCTTGAGAGTCCAAAAAAGTATTATTTAGCCAGTTTTAAACCAGTGGTCAAATTTTTCAAGATTTTCATTGTGTGTAGTACAATTGCAATAATTTTTTTTGGCCAAAATGAGACTACCTTGTAACTGATGGTAAACACAGTTAGTAAGTAAGTCAGTCAGTAACAAATTCTTGATGGAATATGAAATCAAAGCTTCATGTAAAGAGTTACATTTTTTAAATCACAATACAATAATTATAATGAAAACTAAATATGATTTAGTTAAGAATGAGTATTGTTCTATATTGATTCCCTATTATAATAACATGAGTCAAACTGACTCGCATTTATGACCACTTGGAGTTGACACAAATCACGAAAAAATTTATTGTTTTAAGGGAAATTACTACCACTTTTATAACTCATTGTAAGACCACATTGACTTGTTCATGCTAACATTTGCTAACTAAACTACAACTGATACCAGCAGTCATTACCAGTAATGTTGCGCTATTAATAATAATAAAGTTGTATCGACTCGCTCCACACAAAAGACACCAAAGGAATAATGCAGTGACTTGACTCCCAATAAAAAATCATGCCATTGTACATCTCACACACATGTACTAACTAATGTGCTCCATGATTTTATTACGTTTCAATATATACAAACTGTACTTATTATTCATTTATCCAGGGGGCTACTAAACTAACCAACTGCAAATCCATTTATTATTCATTCCATGGTCTGGCTTAAGTGACTGGACCGCCGCCTCCTGTGATTACTACTATGTGAATTGTGAACTCTGATTAGTGGGAACAGAATTTTGTGAATCTTGTTGTGATACCGTGAAAATATTAAGTTCTGTGACATCAATTTGTGGCTCCTTCCTTTTTCTTTAACTACACCAATACTATTTCTTCCACTCACATGTTTATTCCTTGTGTGCTTTATGTGCTTCCTTGAGAATCATTTTTGTGTAGTTGTGTGACTTTGTTGATTAATCATACTGGACCCTAGTGATCATCCCCTTGTCCAACTTTTATGATATTCATAAAATGGAGTATGTTTCCAAGGTATGTGCAATCTACGTACACGTGAACTTGTTTTCATCTGTGACTATACTTCCTTCAGATCCACTGTTTACTTCCCTACCTGTATACCTTATGGTTCATAGATTCAATTTTTTTACTCACTCACTTGTTGAGCTCGTCTTGTATATTTTTTGTTTTTTTGAGAACCCTTGGTACACCTGTGCTGAAAAAGTAGTTAGTTAGTCTTGTTAGCCCTTTCCTTTTGTCATTGAGGTACACTTCTGAGTTCCAGTTTAAGTCACAACAACTGTGACATTGACCCTTTTTGTTCCCATTTTTTACCAAGGACTGTGTAGGTGCAAGCATATTATCCCGTCTGTTTTTTAGTGCACTGAAAATAGATGTTGATTAAGGGATTCTAGTTGTGTCGTGTATTTTGAATATAGAGGGCATTCACCTTTAGTTAGTTAGTTCCTTCTGCGGGTTCTAGGAATTTACAGTAGTGATTTCATTTAATTAATATTTGACTATTGATTGATGAAGGTATGGGAATTAATACCTTGTATACTCCAAGTTTGCGTCTATTTTATCAAGCTATAACTATTTCAAGTTTACTCTACTTTTTGCAAAAAAGATTGTGTTTATTAAACGCATCATTATCACTTCAACAAACTATAAATCCTCAACTCAAAAGTAGCGAGAGTTTCATGCAAAAATAGAATTCTGATCCACTTGTGACGAAAGCATGACTATTCCAAAAAGCATTAGCCATCATCAGTAATAATGCTACGAACTAACTAACTAACTAACTAACTAACTACAGTAGTACATAGTATTTTGATTATAATGGATATAAAAAGTTGTGCATGCATGAAGAAGAAAGTTTCTTTCTACTATGTAAACAGATTGCCAAGCTTCTTAATGTAGGAAAAAATTCAATCCTTCTAGTACTAACTAACGAACTAATATGAAATGCGGTTTCATTCATTCACTTGTACTCTTACTATCTATTTCTATCATATAGTTGGCTTGTTATAGTTGCTTTTTCAATGCTGGCATTGTTGGCCATTAGAGTGAGTCTTATTTTCTGGGGCAACATGCCTCCTCATAATTTTCCTCTTCTTTTCACATCGTCTCAGCGTCGCATCTTCAACAAACCCACAGGCTTCTACATTGGATGCCTTCCTTGATTATTGCCAATGTACAGCATGTATGTAGCTAGTACCTTTTCCCTTAGATAGTCAAGTCAGTTAGTAAGACTTGTCGTTCTGACTATGGTAATGATCCTCATCATCTATCTGAGTACCTGTTGCATTTACTCACTCACTCACTTACTAGTAAGTTGTAGAATGTGTGTTTAGTTAGTTCTGTATAGCTGTTTTGTCGTAGTACTAGCTAACTAACTAATACTGAATGACTAGCAATGGCACGTACGCTGACCTACATTTGAGCACACTGTGAGTGAATGCAATGCAGTGCATGGGACTAGACGGGAATCATTCAACAATGCATAGAACTGCATGCAGTAATTGCTATCATGATACTAGGGCTGCAAAGGCCTCTAACAAAAGTGAATTGACCTGGTCGACTTACTGTTTTATTTAGCTTGATAGTTAGTTAGTAGTAACGATGGCGGGCTTGATAGTTGGTTTCGTTAGTATAATTGGTTTTTTCTGCCTTAAACTTCAACTTTGGGGGATGATAGATTGTAATGGGGTATTTTATCGGAATTTATAGAATAGTTTGCTGCTTGTAAATATTGCAGACTGGTTCGACTTGGCTACAGAATACGGTGCTTTAGATAAGCTGCTCAAGATATCAAACATATGATTTTGATACTTAAAATAGAGTTGACTGTAAACAGCTAATGATATTTATGACTTTAATCACAACGCTCATAAATTCAACTGGGTTATCGGGATATTTTGAATATTTGGTTTTCTATACTTTGATAGGTTGTGTCCACTTTATTTCACGCCTTCAATTTTCCCTATATCTTTCTACTTTTCATACTAATAATTGAGCCCCGTTTTATATTATACCCAGCTAGCTAACTAACGTACTTGACTTACTGTCCCGTCATTGCTCAATATTGCATGCACAGGTGGTTTAACTAAACTTAATAAGCATGTATAGTTAAGTTAGTAGTTAGCATTAGCTATTGGTTTATGTACACACAAAAAGACCCGTTACTCGTCCTTGCCTTTTTAAAATTTACTAGGACGATTATTTTCCTTCCTTCCTTACCTTTTCTTTCTAACTCCTGTTCATATAGATTACACCGGCCAAAAGTTTATGATGGCCCATCCTCCGTAATATGCATGAGTAATAAGAGGTGGCTGTTGTTCACAGAATGAAGGAATGCAAGAAAAGTGTAAAAAGTTTCCCACCGAACTGATCACCTGCATTTAATGACCACTATACTGCCAATACTACTACTGCCGATGGTAATAATGTCTCTGTTTGGTTTGTTTGTCCAACAAGCTGAAAAATGCATTAGGAATCTATCATTAAACAAAATCCTTATGACTTACTAAAACTAACAAAACCCTCAATAATATAACATTATGATTATGAATCTAGTCCATACTTTTAGTTGTAGTTAGTTAGTGAGTAAGCAAAGCAAAGTGCTCGAGTGAGAACCAAAGATCCTTTATTCTTGTAAATACATATATATTATGTGTGCACTCCTTTACCGTAACCTGAATCTTTTGGGTGCCTTGTGTTTGTTCCGTGTATACAGAACATGTAGTTTCGTTAGTTATGGAGTGAAATGCGTCCGCCCTGGTGACCCTTATTCCTTAGGTGCCTTGTCTATTTTCATCCAGTTGTCCTCATTTCCTTAATCATCCAGATAAAATGAGTAGCAGTAGAATATCCTTTTACTTTAAATAGCTAACTACAAGGATGTGCTACTTGTTGTCCATTGCACACACACGCACATTATATGCATGCATTATGTTGAAAATGAATGTTCACAAATTCTTGATCTATGGTATGTCGTAATTGCTTTATGAGCCGATCGTGGTTCAATTTCCTTTGACTGTTTACAGAAGAATGACTTTTTGGCTGCAAAGAACTTCTGGACTCTTGTTGCATTGTAATGAAAATGAAGAAAAAGAGAAGATTTTAAAATAAACGTCGAAAACATGCAATATTATTCTACTCCGGCTTATGTTTTCTCCTCTGCAAAGTGACTATGTTATGTACAATGTGTACTGTCCCAATGAGTCGAGTTGAATGGTGAGAATGTGATTGACAATTTGTAGTGTGTGCGTGGACAATTTCGACTTGGCTTTTTTTATCAATAATTGGTTGAAGACTGTATATTATATTGGAAAAATGTGGAAGTGACCCGGGGATGTGTTCTCCCTACATAGTGACTGACTATGAAACTAAATGAATCCAACTTGGCGGACCCATTGCTTCTCACAGGATGTGCTCTCAACGGTTCTCCTTGGGGAACTTCTCTCGGTGGTCAGGATTTGATCACGACGACCACATTTCCAGATGACGCGCTTTTGTTGTCCTCCCAAGGGGGAGCCTCCCCCATTGGGAAAGGTCCTCAAAGCAACAACAATGGGTCCAATGTGGAGCTGGACGCTTTGCTCATTGTGCATCCAGCATCGGATAGTTTAGCGGAGCTCAAGCCGCTACCACCATTTGAATTCGCGATGGGCTCAAACGTTCCACAAATCACGCTCCACAGTGACCCTCAGTTGCCTCAGATGGGTTCAGAGAGCTGCTCCCCCCACTCTAGTACCAATAGCAATACCAACAATAATAGTAGTAGTAGTAATGGCAACAGCAACACCTGTTCTAGTGCTAACAATAATAGTAACAATGGCGGCAATAGGAGTAGTAACAGTAATTCCCACCACCATAATGGTAACAGTAACCATCATCATCACCACAATGGGAATCGAAGGCAGATGGGTGGAGTGGCTACTCCAATGTCTAGGCATGTGGACCATCATCTTCTGAGTCCTCCAGGAAGTAACCCAAGCACAGGAAGTTTTGGTGGCTCCCCAAATTCCGGATCTCCAGGGTCGCTGTTTGACCCTGTCTCAAGTTCCACATCAGTGCCGCCCAATATTAAATCCGAACTGGCCGAGTACCTTCTCAACTCAGATATTGACGACATTGCAGCTCTCATTGGGAATGCCATAGCGGACTCAACGGTGCCGAATCTGGGACTTGACTTGGATCCCAATGTAGTCAGCTCGTCCACCATTGATCCGTGGACAGAGTTGGATGCTTGGATTGAGAGTGCGTGTCAACAGCAGCCACTCAAGGCGGCAGCAAATGGGCTGTTAGACCAAGATGCGACAATTCACACGTCCGGTGAGAGTCCATTCCTTTCGGATGCGAATGTGAGCGCCAATGGTCCCAATCATAATGGATCCAATGGAAACACTTCAACGTTACAAGCTCTACTTGTAGCCACCGATCCTCATCACTATCATGGAAATAATGGCGCAGCCTTATTTCAACAGGAGATGAAGTCGGAATTTCAACAACAGACTTCTATTTTGCAGTCCAGGTAGGTTTTTCAGTTCTGTAGTGTCTGTACTATTTCGTTTAAGCTACCGGGATGGGAGTATGAATCAGTGCCCCATACAGCGTTTTGTATGGTGTTAATGTCAATATTTATCATATGGATTGCACGGCTAAAGATGATTTTCTTCGTGTTACTTGCAGACTTCAACAGCAGCCAAATTCGGGAAACATGGTCCGAATTAGTAGTACAGGGTCATCCCCATCGTCTCAAATGCCCGAGTCTACAACACCTTATGGTCTCAAGGTGGATCCCTACACATTGAATCCCGGGTCGCCTTATGGTGAAGTGCAGAGACCCCATACGACCCATTTGTCTCCACCTCAAGTCACGTCCACAATGATGAACAATGGAAATGAAGGATCTAATCGGTATAGAAAGTCTGGCTATCAGAATAGAAACGGAAAAAACGGTTTTCATCATTCTGGTCCGGGAGAAAATTACTTACCCTCATTTAACTCTGCGTATGATCATTCTAATGGATTGGTAAGTTTAATTTTGATGGATTTTTGTCAATCGATCAGTTGTTCAAAGCATCTGTTTGTCATTTTCACAGAGCTCTTCTAACGGGAAACTAGGAATGAAAAAGAGGAAGTCTTCGAAAATGAGCAGTGGAAGTGGAAGTCTCACAGGTTTAGATAGTCCTATAGATAATGGGAAAGAGAAGCCTATTCACCGCTGTGGTATCTGTAATCGAGGATTCCTCAACAAATCCAATATCAAAGTGCATCTTAGAACACACACGGGAGAAAAGCCGTTTAAATGCGAAACCTGTGGGAAGGCCTTCCGTCAAAAGGCTCATTTACTCAAACACGTTCAAATTCACAAACGAATACAAAGAGATTAGTTTCGTATCTATTTTATTTGTAAGTAATTAGGAGTGAAAATACGCGTATGGATGTTTCTAACTTTGCTTGGATTTCTAACTAATAACTATGAGCGTAGTTGTTAGTTCGGTTTTACTGATTTACAATTCATTGGTTTCTAACCAACTAAACTTTAATTCATGCATGAATTAGTTAGTAGTCTACCAAAAATTCCAATGTTTTACAATTTGACTGGCTGTGTACTATATACCACAAATAATGGGAATCACTTTTACCTTCTATCAGCAGAGTCGCTCAACCAAGCATGCTAACCGTGTAGCATATAAAATCTTGTTTGTGTACACGACAAAGTATGTGAGTGAGCATTGTTATCGCTTGTTTGTTGACGTTTTTTTTTGTTTAGCCAAGTTCAAAACCGGTAGATGATTAGTACTTTACCGCAACCAAACTATGATATGCTGGCTCTATAGTGTTTTGTCTGGGTTGCTGCTGCAAAAACAGCGAAGCAGGCATAAGGTTTGAAGAATTAACGTTTGATCAAAGTAGACCAGTGGAACAAAGAAAGTTGTTTTGGTTTTGCTTGCTATAGTATTTAATATACTGTGCAATCAAACCTGATACACCAGTTCAACCAGATTTCACCACTGCAGCACTTTTTAACTAACATGGATACAGTAACTTGAAAATTAGCTTGCAATTTTTTTTGGTTTGACTAGTCTCTAAAAGTGTGCACGTTTTCTTCAGTCTTTGGTCTTCCTATCTGTGTGTTTTAGTATGTGCAAAGAAATGAGTGAGATAGAAAATGAACGATCTCACTCCACTGACAAAATGACAACGTAAAGATTTATTTGAAATTCAAACTGAGCTCACAGAATTTTACACTTGCTTACTGCTACATACTGCTCAAAATTTACAACAATAAACAAAGCATAAGGGACAATAATGTAAAGTAATTTTGTACACATGGAATACGTTTCTTCCAGAAAAAGACAATGAATGCGATATAAAACAAGCGGATTAAATTATTGTGATTTTGAGCCCTCAAGTACCTTAAAAATTACCTGAGGTTGATATTCAGATCAGTTGTACCTCAAATTGACAATCTAACTAGGCGTGATAATAGTAAGAAATGGAAAAGTTGTAAATTTCTACTCGGAAGTGAATCTTTTGATTCGTTTTCTTCACAAGCGCGTGTTCCTCACTAATTATAGAAGTTATTCTTACATAAATTTTGATAAGTTAGTAATGTTACAATTTACAGTAGTTCTTTGTTGTTGAGTCTATCTAGTAGTGAACTGAATGAATGTGGTGTAAGGGGAAATCTACAGAGAAGATTTTTAAAATGTGCTCGTCTTATGGTCGTTACTAGTATTAACTATATTTTTATAAGTATTTATAATTGTCACATTTTACGACTTCTTATCATTGATCTGATTGTTAAATTCTTTAATTGTTCGCCTGCTGTACTCACACCTGTTTCTGTGAAATTCTGTTGTCATTAATTCCTAATCTTTTTACTTGTTATGTAGATGATCACCCAATAGATAAATTATTTTTGAAATAGTTGGTTAGTTAGTAGACACAGTTTAGTTTTGCTTCATTTATTCAAGCATGTGAATAATGGTTAAGTTTGTGTTGTTGTTTTCTCAAAGAAGTTTTCAAATTATTTGCCCTCATCAATGGTGTGAATAAATTGTTGGTTGACTTGTTTTACTTTAACATTTTAATCTTTTCTGATTTCATGGAAGCGAAAATTCAACTTTCCTTTAGAATATGGAATGCTTTGTGAAACAATACGACAGAATTTTGTTTCGGAGACGACGTTCTTCGGCCAAAGTGATGTGCCCAGGGTGTCTGTAACTTCTCCAATATTCGGAACTATAAGCCGACGCGGTACCACCACAACTTTTCGCTCTTTTTTTGTTCGTTTGTTTCTCATTTTTCGTCTTTGGCTGACCATCATTGGTTTGAATTTCAACACTTTTCATCAATCTTGGAGGAGGATGATGACTAGTAATCGTTTTTTTCACCTTCGGTTTAGCTTCTATATTTATTTGATCGCTGGTGTTGCAAATTCTGGCTATGCGTCCTTTGGGAGGTTTCAATGGAGAATAAAGGGATTTATTCTGCTTTTCCATCTTTTGTTGATACTGTCCGTGCAATGGACACAAATATGTGGACATTAATGCAGCTTTTGAAATAGTTTCAAAATTCACTTGCACCCCCTTGCAATTCATAGTGGAATCAACTGCTTCACTTTCATTATTGCTACTCACTCTGTGATCTTTTACTTTCTGAGTGTTGGCAACCATCACACTTTTTGAGCCTGGATTTAATTTGGATGATACGATTTTTTTTAAATAATCATTTCGAGTTGCATATTGTTTAATGATTTGTAATGGATCGTTTCCAGTTTGATTAGTATGTTTGTGTTTATTGTCAGATGTGGCTGAATTTGAGTTTTTAACTTCATCGTTTAGATTAGGGACGCTATTTTCTTTAAATTCGTTCCCTCCATCAGAGTTCTGAGTACGCGCAGAAGCGAGATTGCTATCCACCAATGATGAACGTTTTTCTTCACTAACTTCTTGTTCATCTTCATGCGCGATTTTAACGCCGTTTGTGTTTTTAATTATTGCTTTATTTGACGTGGCAGATTTTAAAGATGATAGGTCTGTAGTTTTACTACCTGCTGGTTCCCGTTGAACTTCATCATCTATTTCGAATAAATTTACTGCAGATTGTGATCGTTTTTTTTGACTGACTTGGCGACGAAATTCATAGGGATGACGACCCCAGTAAAGCGCAAGTTCAATTTCTGGTAAGAGAACTTTCAAATTTTTAACTGTTGATTGTTCAGAATGATTATTTTCTCTATCAGTATTCATATTCATCGGATCGCTTTCTTTGTCAAAAGACTTGCACACACTGTCCACTTCTTGTCTTATTTGTTCAGTTTTCGGTCGAAAAATACGACCTTTGGCTAAATTCGTGGGATGAGGAGGCCATGGGTATTTCCAAGCAAATGCACTTGGTGTTATAGCTTGGAAGTATGGTTGCCCGTCTTTGGAAAATAATAGTGGGCTTTCTTCACTTTCAGCGTTAGTATCTTTTTTGATATCCATACAAACAGAATTTCTCACGTAAATACTTGGAAAAGTTTATTTGTGAATTGTTAATGAAGCTTTGAGAGTTTGGTTTGCATTACATTCCGTGAAGAAAAACTTTCGTTGATTGATCAATACACTAAAAGTTTATATTCTCGATAATACAGCAAACTGCATGCATGCAACTCAAGCAGCAATTTCCTCCCATTGTACTCTGGTTTGTCCAATCCGAAAGTCACTGTAGTCATCATACTATTGAGCTATATGCATAAATTGTTCCTGTACCCCCAACGTCAACCAAATATTGATTGTATTTGTTTTTTAGGTTTTTTATAATTTTTATGGGATACAAGCTCATAATACACGGCAAAAGGAATGTCCAAATTAATAACTTTATTACCCCACCCACCAAAATTTGTAAGTATACACAGATGTGCGCAATGATTAGTTATTCACATGGAATCCAGTAAAAGTACCTTAGTTGGAATGGTTGGAATATAATTCGTCGTCTATATAGATTAGATTACACATACAGTGTTTCCCAGTTTCCAATAATGGAACATCAGTTAAAACATTTTTCTATCAAGTTTTCTTTTTCTAAGACACATAAGCTTCACAAATTTTCATTGTTGTAGCAGGTTTCACAATTAGTTTTGTCGTTTTCACATCAGCAGGGATGAAAACCACAGTGCCTGGTGCCATATGAATTTCAATATCTAATGTTTTAATGTCTCCTTCGCCTTCGATGCATAACATAATGGAACAAGATTGTTCGTTGGATTGTAATGAAAAGTTTTCTCCAGTCTACAGTAATTAATAAAGTAATGCAGTCACCTGAACGTAATTAACTATCAAATATTGGCTGGGTTGCATGGTATGATTTGATTACCTTGTACATATTGACAGAGAATTCGTCCACCGGAGGATCATAGGAAAATCCGGTACCAGTGGGCAATGGAGTACCGTTGATGATCCAATCTTGGCCACTTGTGTATGAAAGCATATTACAGAGTGTCTCAACGTCTTTAAATTTGGGAGTTAGTCCAGCCCGAACCACATTATCCGATGTAGCCATGCATTCCACACAATCTTTGAAAAACATCATGTCACAGTCATACGTAAACTTCATGGGAATTGATATTTGAACCTGCTATATTTACAAACTAGCCCATTTGAATTTGTACCATAGAAATAGATATACTAGTATATACGATTATTACGACTTATATGATTTGTACATAATATGCTGTATAAAATGTTTACCTCCATACAAGTATGCGTGTGGCTCATTAGCAGGCAAAAATACAGCCTGACCAGGTTGCAGCGTAAAATGTTGCATAAAAAATACGCAAAAAATTCCTATATCATTCGGAAACTCATTTGACAGTCTTTGAATAAGTTTTCCTTCGACTTTTTCTTGTTCAATGGAATCTAGTTTAAAAAACAAAATAAGGTTACAAAGTTACATGATGTATCTCTTCCTTTTCATAATTTATGCGTACATTCAAATGAAAACTTACCCATTTTAGATATTCTTTGCAACAACTGGGTAAGAAGTTTTGCAATAACATTTTCATCTGTCGTCATTAATTTAGTAAAAGCATGTTGAAGGGCATTTTTTTCTTCATCTATATTCTTGCAGGTTTGCAAATTTTTGCCTGTATCAGCCAACAGCTCACACAGTTCAGGTACATCTGCAGAATGAGTATAGTCAATTTAATTTTCTGAATAATCTAGCCAGAGTGTAAAAATGTGTGTGAAAAATACCCGCTGTAAATTGTAGAATTTCAGAAATGCGACGGAATCCACAAAGCATTTCAAATTCTGTAAGAGCTATAGCCATCTCTGGCTTGTGATTATCGTCTTTGTACAAATCCGGACGATTTGCATGCAGTTCTTTTGCTAGCTGCTTATTTGGATGAGCCTGTATAGAGAGTGCTTTCCCAACAGAAAGTACTTTAAGGAGGAATGGAAGTTTTGGACCAAAATTTTCCAATATTTTAGCTCCCAGCACAGGCGATGATTCCTCAATGAACTGAGACAGTGGCTTCAAAGTTGATTTAACATATGATGGCCCGTTAGGATGCGTTCCCATCCACAATTCAGCGTAGTTTTCATCTTCTGATATTTGGATCCCATTTGAGAATGCTAGTTTAGCCACAGAACTAGATGTCCCTTTTCTCCCCCAGTGATATTTCTGAATAGCTGGTTTCAGTTCCATTCTAATTTAGTATTTCTCTCTGTGCACACATAAAAAACAGTTATTTAGAAACGTCATCCCTGAATAAGTAAATTGAGCATGCATTAGCATTACCACGCAAGTATGCAACTTGAAGAACCCTGATTCTGGGTATTATATTTTTGAAAAATCTCGACAGCATAAAAAACATTAAACAAAAATAAAAATGTTACTACAATTTTTAGTTGAAATCAACCAACACTCACATCTCAAGCCTTGTAATCTTTCTTATCTCAACCTATAACCACTAACTCAATAGATTGCAATATTGTGAATCCAAATCGTACCACAAACCACCACACTTCTCACATGCATATTGCATATGATAACTTTCCACCCTGGCTTAATTAAATTTAAATAATTTTAACGATAATGTCAAAGGGATCAAATACTAAGAACATGATTGCACCACCAATGTAATGTTTAAAGTTTAGGCATGAAAATAAATGTATTAGTCTTGTTAGTCTTGTAGCTATATAATTAGTAAATATGTGATAGACCCAAGGGGCAAATTAACACACACTAACTGACTAACTATAGATTGTAAACAAGTGACACTTACTACACATATTCACACGTTTGGAGATTTAATTCAAACTGTTTTAGTTGAATAAAAAAATTATGTATGGGCAGCTTCTTTTGGTCGGGTGAATAACTTGAGAATGTGAATGCCCTGTATAATCACACTGAAATGTTGATGGTGTAACAGTACAACCGTACAGTTCTGTCTACTGTCTACACCAAACCATACGCACACAGCTGATGGGTTTTTACTTGTGTTTTGTGTATCTTAAAAAGTTATACGACTATTTGTATGTGTACGTGACACCAGAATTCCAATTTAGATCCGTGTAAAACAAAAAAGCTGTTTTTAGTACGCTCTTTAGACTGTTTTTTACAACGTTTGCGATTGCAATCTTTTATTATTATTTATTTGATGTTAATTTACTTTGGAGATTTCATGCGTCTATGATTTGAGCTATAGACAAGAATTTACCGACAAGTAATTTAAAGTTGTCTTGCACGAAATTTGAGTTGAGTTGTTTGTTTTTGAATGTTTGATTTTGACCAGCGTAAGCAGTGAACAACTAACAATAAATTGCCGACTGACAACGTACAATTCAAGTGTGAGTGGCAAGATAAATTAAACTTTTCGTCGAATAAATTTGATGATAACTCCTTAAAGTGAAGTGATAATAAAGTGGTAACTTAAATTCAGTGTATTGCTCACAGAATCGACTGACTGACTGTCTGGCTGTTTGATAAGCTCTTAACGGAATAAAATCTTTAATTTTCTATAACAAACACCACTGGAGCCGAAGTGTATTGTAGCCTCGGATTTACTGTCCTATAGGAGTGCAATTTCTGGACTCTTGACACCTTACCTTGGTATTCGAATTCGCCTTCAGATTACTCTGTAGAATAGTTCGATATGGATTTCAGTCCTTCTGTTACTTCATCTTCGACTGTACGGAAGAGCGATTTCCCTTGTATTTCATTGTGTCCGAAATCCGAGACTGGAGTTTTAAACTTTTTGGCTAAAAATCCGGAATTTGATGGCAGAGGTGTTGTCATTGCAATTTTCGACTCTGGTGTGGATCCGGGTGCTCCTGGATTACAGGTATTGACAATGGTCATGTCATAGTTGTATTTCAGACTGAAAAGTCAGACAAAGGAATGAATAAAAGTCGCGAAGTGATGTAAAATATTTTTTTATTAGGTCACTACGACTGGCAAGCCCAAAGTGATTGAGAGATATGACTGCAGTGGGGCAGGAGATGTGGATACTTCAACCATTGTCAAAATATCTTCCGATGGTTTTATTACAACCTTAAGCGGCCGAAAATTGAAGGTAAGTGAAGAAAAACCTGATGTTTCAGAGAAAAATAGTCATGGCTCGGTAAATCTCAGTATAAATAACTCTTATTTCTTTTACAGATACCCGAAACTTGGAAAAATGATTCGGGAGAATACCATATCGGTACCAAATCCTTGTACGAAATCTATACCCCGAAAGTTAAAGAGCGGATTGAGAAAAAACGTAGAGAGGCCAACTGGGACCCACAACATCGAATGACAATTGCTGAAACTACGAAAAAGCTTATTGCCGATCAGACAACTAACTCCTCCAAATCGTTTGATAGCCTCACTCCTCTTGAGAAGCTGGCTAGAGAAGATTTGGAAGCCCAAATTGACGTAATGCCTTTTTACATATTACATCACAGCAACGTTAAGATATACTATCTGAAAATAGTTTCAGACGCATAATTTTTTACGTATAGGTCCTTGCCAGCCAAGATAAAAAGTACAAGGATCTGGGAGTAACAATTGACTGCATCGTCTTTCACAATAGCTCAGAATGGAAGATATGTCTATCTTTGTATGATCAGCCTTTGGAGTCTTCCCTTTTACTCAGCGAATTCAAAGTTAACCACGAGTTTGCACCGCTCATAAATGAAGATCAAATGAATCTGTCTGTGAACATATGGGAAGAGGGCAATCGATTAGAAATTGTTGGAATGTCTGGAAGTCATGGAACTCATGTGTCTTCGATCGCCTCAGCTTATTTTCCCGATAACCCTGATTTAAATGGGGTCGCTCCTGGTGCTCAGATCATCTCATACACTATTGGAGACAAGAGGTTAGACACTATGGAGACAGGGGCAGCATTGGTTCGAGCTATGTGTCACATAATGCAAAATTCGGACAGAATCCATGTCATTAATATGTCTTACGGAGAACATGCACATTGGACTGCTACTAGCCGTATCGGAGAACTCATTAAGGATTTGATTGATAAGCATAATGTTTCATGGGTAGCGTCTGCTGGTAACCATGGACCTGCCATTTCAACTGTAGGTACACCTCCATGGGTTGCAAGTAATACTATGATCGGGGTGGGGGCATACGTGAGTCCAGAAATGATGGCGGCTGAGTATTCTCTACGAGAAAAACTTCCTGGAATGCCATATACCTGGAGCTCTCGGGGCCCTACTCCTGATGGAGAAATAGGAGTTTCTGTGTGTGCTCCAGGGGGTGCCATTACATCCGTTCCTAATTTCACTCTTAGAGGTGCTCAATTGATGAATGGCACCAGCATGGCAGCTCCTCACGTTTGTGGATGCATAGGTACGTTCATAATTTGATCCTTATTGGACACTGAATGAGTACCAAGGAGTTAACTTTGAGAACAAGGAAAAATATAAATGTCATGTATCTTTTTAATTTTTTAGCACTTTTGTTGAGCGGTGCAATGGTCAAAGGAATAGAATGGTCTCCGTACAGTGTAAAGAAAGCAGTTGAAAAGAGCGCAATGTTTTTATCTGACGTAGAACCTATTGCTCAGGGTTGTGGATTGATTCAGGTCAAAAATGATGAAAAAATAGGATTTTTATTCTCAGTATTTGTACACTGGATTTTACTTTGTAGCTTTTTATTTATTGTTTAGGTGGAACCAGCATTTAATGCGCTAGAATATCTGTCAAAAGTTAAAGAACGTGATGTTCGTTTTAATTTAAGCATTAATTCTGGATCCGGAGGGGGCTCCACTTGGCCAATGAAGGGAATTTATATACGAGACCCTTCTTTAGATAAGCCAAAAGAATATGCAGTAACTGTTGATCCAGTATTTTTTAAAGAAGAATCTGTTGGTATGAGCTGCTATCTTTGTACTCAAATCCTAGTTCCTGTTTCTTTCGCCTAGTTTTCAGTCAGTAAATTATTATGAATTATTGATTGTAGATCCTGTGAGAAAAATTGAATTTAGAATGAATCTTGTTCTTTTGAGTGATGTACCATGGGTTTCTGTGCCTAAATATTTTGATTTGGCCTACGCACAACGATCTTTCAGTGTTAAAGTAGATCCAGAAGGTCTTCCAGTTGGAGTTCACTTTGCAAAGTATGGATAATTTTTTGTTTTATCGTGCATTTAAAGTATGCAGACCATAACTTGCCTTTTTGTTCTATTAAAGAATTGAAGCAATGGATGCCAATGACACAAGAAAGGGCGCAGTTTTCTCAATTTTCGTTACTGTTGTTCGACCTGAGTCTCCATTGTCAACTCAATATTACCGACCAACCTTTGAAGTTAATCAGGCATCCTTTATTCCAGGACAAATTCGTCGATATTTTCTTCAAGTTCCTAAAGGCGCTACATGGGCTAGTAAGGATAAAACTATTAACAAAGCAATGAATATATTTGCTGCTATTGATTGCATTTAAATTCATAAACAATTTTTTTTTCATCAAACAGTGCTCAGTCTAAAGTTGGAGGGCGCCGGAAGTGGAACCAACATTGCTGCTAATGCGTTAGGAACTGCTCGATTTGTGATCCATTCAATGACATTGTTACCGCTTCAGTGTTGTAAAAGTGAAGAATATTACAAAATCGTTAGTCTTCAGCCTATGGAGGAATCCAATCTGTCTTTCAAAGCAATTGTAAGCAACTGAAACGATAAAGGAATATTTTAGAGCTCTATTTTATAATTATATGGATTCCCAATGAATAAAAAGTTATTTTTAAAATTATTTTAGGAAGGGCGTGTGTTAGAAGTGGTCATCAGCCGATGGTGGGCCGAACCCCCAGAAACCGTGTTTCTAAAAGTGAATTTGTCTTTCCGAAGTGCATATCTAAATCGACCTGAAATTATGCTTAGCAGTGGAGATGCATATCAAAAGTTGACAGTCGGTAATAGTTTCTCAACCGAAGAAATTAGCCCATCTGCGGTTCTCAAATACCAAGTCTCCTTACTTCGTCCAACAGACATGAAGATTATTCCGTTGTCCGCTCCACGTGATCTTATTCCAGATGGAAGGCTCATTTATGAATTGCAAGCTACATACAATTTCTCTATTCTTAAATCTACTGAGATAACAATAAACTGGTAAGGATACATTACATTTGATTCCTTGGATTTTCACTTGGTTTTTGAGTTGAAAAATGATTTAAAATATGAATTAATCCTATGACCACTACTAGTGCTCTACTAAGTGACACACTTTATGAAGGAGAATACGAATCGCAACTTTGGATGCTGTTTGATTCTAACAAGCGATATCTAACCAGTGGAGATGCATATCCAAGCAAGGTACCTTGATCATGAATTAACATTTTTTTTGTATTGTTTGTACAAATCTAATTTATTATTGTTTTTTATTTCCTTTAATAGTGGAATTATAAAATTGAAAAAGGAGAATACACTCTGTGCCTTCAAATTCGCCATGAAAAGCGAGAAGCTTTGGAAAAATTTTTGGGCTCATCCGGTAGCAACGGCAGTACTACAAGTATCGTATGGAATGGCGATGGTCAAGTTCCTACTCTTCCCGTTTTACTGTCTATGAAACTACCGTCGAGTATAAACTTGGACGTTTATCAAACACAGTATGAACTTCAAGATTACAAGACTTCGAAAAAATCCTCTGGTTGGACTTGCACTTTGAAGCGCGATAGCTCAGTTAATGTGTTTCTGTCTTCCTATATAAGTGACAAGTATGCACATACGCACTTATTTATTGTAACCATATCTATAAGATTCTATTAACTTAATTTTGTATGCAAACTGAACAACGATTAATTCGTGCATTAACTTTTACAGAAACCTGAAGAGTTTGCCTGGATCCTCTACATTGTACTTGCAAGGAACATTTACAGCAACAAAAGATGAGAATGGAAAGAAGATTTGTACTTACCCATTAAAGTTGAGTATTCCTGACAGCCCATCTAAGGGCAAGAATAATAGCGGTAGTAAAGACAGTGAAAAATCAAAACTAGAAGAAATGCGGGATCAACTTCGAGATTTACAAATAAACTGGATCTCAAAATTTGGTGAAGAAGAATCACAGTCAATATATGACAAATTGGTTGTGGAACACGACTCCCATATTCCTCTTCATGTTGCTCGAATCCAAGCTTTGGACGCACAAATGCAAACGTACAGTTTTATACGCAATAAAGACGATAAAGGAAGCACAACTGTTTCTAACGGCGATGTAGAGTCTGGGAATAAAAATAACTCTACAGTGCGTTTAGAATCCGCAGGCAATGGAGAAAAATTGCTTTTGGTCGGAAAAGATCTTTTAAAAACATGTGACAAAATTTTAACCATGATTGACCGGCCAGCTCTTCTTGCCTTTTATGGCAGTCGCTCGAATTCAGCCCAAGTTGATGCTGCTAAAACTAAACAATCTACTGATAGGCAAAAAACAGCTTTGGTTGAAGCCTTAGTGAAAAAAGGACTTGTATTCTGTGAATACTACCATTTAAAAACATACTGTAATCTAGAGCCAGATGTTGAAGTGACTTTGGAAGATTTGGATGCAATTATGTTTGAGTTACAGAGATTTGCAGATATGAATGATCCCAAGGTAACTACTTTCTGTGCTACTCTTTACTCGGAACATCAAATCTGAAGCTAATTTTTGGTACCTGTTGCTGTCATGAAGAGCCTGTGTATATGACTTGTCTAATTTTTTCTACAGGTCGTCGAATTCAGTATTGCTCATGCAATTTCCCGCAAGCACTTGGGACGGGCTGCTCGCATGTTATTGAAACAAATGGAAGGAGAACCAAGCAAGTGGACCATTGACTCAGATCGGAAGTTGATTCAGATCTTCAACAGACTGAATTGGACCCATCTAACATGGTTGTGGGAAAATAATTTACTTCTTCGTTACCCAAAAGACTACAGGCTTTTTTAGATTATTTTGAAGCCATGTTTTTTTTTGGTAATAATACCTACCTAGCAGCAATAATTTATTCCTATTTTCAATTCATGTGGGTGAATGTATAGTATTCGCTTGCATGATCTAAAGGTATTTATAATCTGCGAGTATTTTAATGGTATTTGTGTCGCTCCTTATCACTGTTGTATAATGTCCAGTATTAATCTTATTCATTTTAAATACGAGTTTTTAATGCTAATACTTACGTTCCTTTATTTGGTAATAAAGAACAATGGATGCGATAAAAATACCAAGATCGTCTTGTACTCGCCAACTCATTCGTTCATAAATTGTTTCATGCAGTAACAGCAGAGTAAGATCATGTAAAAATATCATGTGGTCTGGCAACGTAGATGTTTGGGAATGAAAGTTCCCTGTAGATTTACGTTGTTAATACTTCTTGGTTAGGGAGGATTATAATCAATCACGGCTGAAAGTTATTTTGTGTTGGGTGGAATATGTTTTCCGTTTTCACATTTTGGACAGCTATATTCTGAATGCTATGAAACTGGATCTGATCCGTAGGTTGAGGGAAAGTTTGTACTGTGCTCATCGGATCAATACTGGAGCTCACACTGATAATGGGGAAAGTGAGACCTCCAAAACTAGCGACTGGGATCATTGGACCAAAGGTGTGCGTAGGTCCCAGGTTGATATGCCCTTGGTCTGTATTCAATATGCAAATAACAAGGCAAATTGTTAGTTTCCGTTAGATTTTCACAGCTTAACTCTATCATTTGAATCAAAGGTTTACCTGTGGATGGAAATCTACCAAAATATTGAGTCAACATTGGATTAAACGTAGCATTCAAAATTGGCGTGTTCTGATTGGGTGCATTTATAAGGCCAACAGAACTTACAGAACCAGGATTCAAATTGTGCGTGTTTGGAACCACAATGTGACCACCAGCGTTTGAGGAACTGGGAAAAACGATGGGACTATTTACATTCCCAGAGGTAGGCAAAAGAATTGGAGTACTGTAGGTTTGTGGCGTTGAAAAAGTGCTACAAAACTGGGGTGATATTTCATTTGTGCTACTAATGTTGTTGGAGTATACATCATTGTTCTGCAACAAAAGAGACCGCTCAGCAGAAATGGCCATCGTAGTTGCAACGGGTGAAGATAAAGACTGATGCGATGCCACAGGTACAGGCATCGTGGGATTGCTTTTTGTCTCAACCACTGCACTGATCCCCGGAAGAAGCTTTTTACCATCGGATACATGTGGATTTCTGCATCCTTTACATTTGCAATCCTTGCATTCTTTGCCGTCTACGTAACAAGGGCACCGTTGGCCACAACAAGTTAGCTTCCCTGGACTGGCAGCTGCAATTCCACAACGGCATCCCTTGAATACTTTTGAGGAGGAGGAGATATTTTTAACAGGTTGAACTGGTAGACGAACCTATGGAATTGGAATACAAAATACATGTTCCATATGAAGACATCTCACCATCATCATCGGACTGCAATTGGTCTATTATTGTATACCTTTAATTTCTTTTCCGAAGGGGGAGAAAAAATTGAAGTACTTGAAGAAAAAGAAGCAGTCCCAAGAATCGATCCAGGGCTAGATGGAGCTGCTATTGGTTTAGATGAATTGAGAGAATATGAAGATATAGCTGTGCTATTGCTTGTCGATGAATCGAATCTGGGACTTTTCTCCGTAGAAGTAGAGCTGTCTACTAGTGAAGGATACCTTTTAACCGTCGTTCCAGCTGCTGCAAGTCTGTGAATGCCAATTGATAGAGGCAGACGACTATTAATTCGAGGTTTGGCCTTATCTTCTGGTACCTTACTCATGGGCACTTGAAATAGTTGCTGAAGGGTAGGAGAAGATATAGATGTGATACCAGATACAGTGTTTGTGCTTAAGTACACATTATTCATTGAGGAGTGGTTGATTATTTTTAAAAGTGAGGGTGAATCTTCAGGTTTTGAAGTAGGTGACTGACGGAATTGCATTTTGCTGGGCGAAACATGTATCCGACGAGGAGAATCTGTGGGAGACGAAGCCACAGGCTGAGGTTTGGAGTTAATTTCAGGCATTTCTGGTTTAGTGCATTTTTCAACCCCTGGATCATTGGTCATGGACTTAGAAAGTGAAATGCTAGCTTTATGCTGATGATTCTTTTTAAAAGATAACGTTTCGTTGTTTATGATTTCAATAGGTTCGTCTACTTCAATTTTGACATCTTCCACGCAATCTATCTTATCTACAGAATTTGAAATAGGACTACTGTCCAGTACTTCAACATAAATCTGCAGAGAATTTTCCTCAGAATCTGAAGAGACATCTGATTTGACATTTCGTACTGAAATTGGCGTATCCTCATCGTCACCCAAAACATTTAAAACATTGACTGCATCAATGATTTCATTTTTTGATCTTGCTTCTTCCCGGATTTCAACTCTTTCAATATGTCCATTACAATTCATGCGATTTTCCAATATATTTGTTTTGACGTTCAGCGTGGCTCCTTCTTCCAAGAGATCTAGTAATAACAAGGGGTCGAAAGACAGGTTCGTCTCTTGGTCCTCTAGGTGCGTTGTACAGTCGTCAGTCTGAATAAAATACGAACAGAAGTTCTTGTACCCAGCAAGAATACAAGTCAATGTATCGTCTTCCTCAAATAAGCTCCAATCTTTACAGGATAGGCACTCATTTTCTCCATTTCTTTCTTTTCCTACACAACCTAGAAACCAATAAACAGTAATGTCAGTAGGTAAGTTACATACAATTTGATAGTCAGAAAACCAGATTCTCAGAATGAATCCTTTTTCTAGAGGTTAACTAATAACTGAATTATCGCCATTTATTTTAAAGTTAATTCGTATTACCTTTGCAAACAAAGTGATGACATTTCGGTGGTGCAAGGAAATCACAACTTGGCAGTTTTTGGCAAATACAGCAAACAAGAGCTTCACGTAGAGAGGGTAGAGATGAAGCGAAGTTTATCATATCAGACTTACAAGGTCCATTTGGCCCCACAATGCATCGCCATGTACTTATATACAGATTAACAATATGTGACTGCATCATTTTTCGAAAATTTTTTTGGGCCTTCGTTTCGGTGAAAAAATAGCATCGAAAACGTACAGTCCTCCAGCTGCATTAAAAGTTGTTTACAAGGTCCATCATAAATTGTGACTACAAATCTAACCATTAAATTGCATCATTACTTGTTTTTGTTTTTAAATGTACTCATGAACGAACAATTAGGACTTTCTCTTTTTCTTCTTTTGAATAGTTTTTATTTTTACTTTTAATATTTTTATTTTTTACACAAATAGTATTTGAATTTAAGTGATGCCGCATGAGTTCCGTTCCCTCCGCAAACCAATTTGCCATTGAGAACTAGATAGAAGCGTCCTCTAGTCACAATTCAAAATGGCCGCTAATGATTAGGCGCTTATATTGGGAATATTGTTGGTACCATGACCGCTTATACATTTTTCCGATAAGAGCCTAGGGACATGAAATCAATGCATTGCAATGTGGAAAAGAAGTGCAAAAAATTTGATTTTCAATCAAAATACAATTTGTGAAAACAATTAAACAAAAGCCAGACAAGAATATTTTTGAAATATTGAAATATTTATTTCGTTTTATTGGATGTTCCATACCAAGAACGGTGTATATTGCATCAATTCTTTGTTCATATGCACTTAAAACAAATCAAAATTGTTTGAGCAGACCTCTAAATGCTATTTACCAGCAATTTTTTCAAAACTTTTAAAAAGTTTTCTCACAGATATGAAACAAGTAAGAGTAAATGCAAATTAAAAGTTGCACACATATTTTCCAAGAAAGTATAACACATAAGAGCAATAATTTTCAGAGGACTACACAAGATTGTCTTTCTTCATAATCAAACAACAACGTAAATCTTATCTACTCTCCCAGGATGGGGAACAAACGTAACCGTTCAAGATAACGTAGACTTCCTTTCTACATTTCATCAAATAAATTTGATAAATCACACACACTGTGGAGTCTACAAGTACAATTTAAGTAGGAATAAGAATTATGTGTACACATAGGAATATTATCCAAGTTAATCGTGAGGAAAAGACTATAACTCTTTTAAAGCAAAAACAATAACATATGATTGTATTATTAATTATTGTATTATTATACTATCGACAACGTGGAAAACGGAGTACGCAAAAAACCTCCATACAAGCATAAATATGCAAACGTAATAATGTATAAAATAAAACTGTTTTAAAATCTAACTAAAAGTTATAAGAGCGCCGAGCGCCAACAAACAAGCTAGATCTCAAAGGAAAGATTATGATAGATAACAAGAGGCTTCTGGTTCTGCTGCGTGCCCAAGCAACTAACATGATTGCTGTCCTCCTCATTTGTACAAAAGTTATAGTTGGGTGAATTATTGACAACTTCGAAGGAAACGATCTCTTTCTTTTTTTTGAGTGAGTCTTTTACGGTTGTATTTACACCTGCACTGCTCAGACTGGACCGTCGCCTCTCTTCCGCATATCCACTCTCATCGCTCACATTGTCCAGCTCTTCCTTTTCAGACTCAACTTGCTCATTGGATACAGAGGAAGAGGAGGAGCCCCCATCTTCTTTATTTGAACTACGACAAGAGCAAGACGCGAAAGGATCTGAATCCGCATAGGTTTCAAAGTTACCACTATCAGTGCTCGTCCCCGCATTCCCTAGCAAAAGAGGATCACAGGATTTGCAACCATTCAGCAAATGCATCACTTTTTCATAACCCGTCAAATATGGAAGGTTAAGTTTGGCATCCATTGGAATCGTGTTCGGTCTCCCCTCTGGATCTTTCAGCAGGGAGTTACTGTTACTATGGCGTCGGGCAGGTTTGACTGGTGGCGGACTCGTCTCATCATTTTTCTTCACAAGTATGGTTTCCTCATGTGGACTATCGTTTTTCTCATCTGCTGACCAAGCAGGGACATTGTTCACAGGTGTAGTTTTCACTTCCTCCTCTAGAGGCTGCAAGGATGCAAAATGCTGAACAATTCTTTTGAGCGTTGGCACTTCAGGAGCCACATTTTCACTGTCTTCTTCCTCAAACTCTTCAATGCATGAAAGTTTTGGAGCAGATCTAGAAACACAAAATATAATATTTAGCAATTATAACATGATAACATATTAATTGTCTGGAAAATTTAAAAAAATCAGATTCGGAAAAAGCTCACTTTGATCTCTCAAGTGGAGGCTTGTAATTATGCGAATTAGAAGCAATCATTAGGAACTTCCTCTTAGCCGCATAATTATTATTATACAGTCCTTGTTGAAGGGCAGACAATCTGCTATTTTGCCTCAAAATCTTCTCTCTACGGAAGTCGAATAAAGCTTCGGCAAGTCGATCCTTTAAACTGGTTGTAAGCCACTGGGCTCGTTCTTCCTTTGCACAGAGCACAGCATGACATCGCAGCTCTTGTTTCAACTTTCGACCTTCATGTCTGCAATAAAAAGTCAATGAATAAGTTCATGCCATCGTTTAGGAGTGTACTCTGTTAGTAAAACTCACTAGATCTCAAAGCAATAAAAACCGATTGTGAAGGCATAAACCTTGGAAAGGTTAAATCGATACATATGTAAACCACATAATAATAAATGTACCTGTAAATCCAACAGAAAAATTTTGGATAGTCAGTAGGCACACCACACCATGTGAGTCGATTGGACCAGTACTCGGTCAACCCATGTTCTCTCGTATAAGCTTTCAGTCCAGAAGCGGCAATGCGAACATCCATTTTGATTGAGCCACGACCTTCCACATGGTTTTTCCAAAGTGCCGATGCCGGTCGGTCCAAACAACCTTCACCTTTGGCCCATGTTGTAACCACATTGCCTAGGTAAGTGACCCGATGGGAAGGATCATCTTTTGTGATTTCGGCCACGTCACGTTTTAAGATTTTCCTCCATTTGTGGTGAACTCTTGACACCAAGTTGGGCTTTTGCTTTTTACATTCCGCTTCTAAAAGGGAAATATCTGCTCTTTTGTTCGGAAGGGTGGGAAGTCCACTCAATTCTATTTCATTTCCAGTGGCATCCATGTTCCCGAAAATATCGATTTCGAGCGTCTGTTCGCAAGGGCGGAGAAGTGATTCAATCCTGAAATCAATACATGAAAGTCGTTTGGTCATTATCTGGCTTAAAAAACGGTGCACACATATTCACTAGCATGGTAAAAGTAAACCACAAGCTGTTGTGTACAGTCAAGTCCCAAATTCGTTAATCAAGGATCATGATACGTGCATAACATTAATCAGGCTATTAAGCAAGACCTACTTTCCTAATTGCATTTATATTTGCTTGCGCTACCGGCACCAGATGAAAGAATGCCAAAGGATAGAGAAATCATGTTCTTTCAACTGTAACACGGCACAAATAATTCCAAATGTCGTATTTGCTTGATGACAACCTTTAACTTCCTTCTTCACAAAATGGCCACTTCTCACTACAACCAGATAAAAAATGATAACCCAGATTCTCACTACCTAATTTTTACGAGGGCTTGAACACCATTCATTCAATTTGTAACCTTTACATCCAAATAATATTCCTAAATTAGTATTTTATAAGGGAGTAATGATCTTCTATTCGGTCACTGATTCTTATCATCAGTTTTTGAAAGACACCCGTCATACCATCATCTTAAAAATCTGTCAGATCAGTCAACAGGTAATATTACGTTAAACCGGCTTTTAGAAGATTTGTTTTATAACGCAGTTTGATGTACATCTAGAAATGGTTGTCGTATTCACCAAAATGAATTGTCTGTAACATTGTACAATACGGCAACAACCAGATTGCATTCAACTTGAGCGTACCAGCAAGGTATTTAATCGGTTCTCACAAGTTAAGCAATAGTTAGCTACTTTGGACACAATAACAACCTATCCAGCAAAATGAAGCGAAATAAATGGACAGGCAAAAAAAACTGGAAGGACAGGTGGCTAGTTTGAATGTCAAAGTCAAGATCATCGATAATAGAATTGCGAGTTAATATTTGCAAGTATCGTGATCACGTCCATATTACCTATGCATGTGAATCCACATGCATGCATGCCAAAATAAGTATGACATGCAATTTAGTCAAGACTCATTCTCAAATTTTGTGATTGACATGAAAACTTTTCAATTCAAATTGTCAATGAAACTACCGTATCATGTTGACCACACATCATTCTTAAGCATCATTTGCCTTTCTCATTTAGAATTTTCGTTACAATCATTACTACAAAGTTTCCTCACACCTCACACCAATGTGCGATTAAATACCCAAAAAGTTGTATTTCTTTAAGCAACTAGTTAACAAACTGAGCCATTGCACTTGTCTTTATAGCTTGTAGTAAAAAAAATTGGGAGTTGGAATGTTGAGAGCAAACAAGCTTTATCAAGATATGTATGACTCAAGATTGAGCCAACATGTAGATTCTAAGAACTTGTAAACTTATGAAACACTGGAATTCTTTCGTCCACTCACTCACTATATGCTTACTAACCAACAGCTACCAGCAAATAATAACTACATTTAAAGTGCCACTTATACTGTACTCGTAAACATTATCAACAGGAACAGCAAAAGCCCACCAACTTAGTTTATATGCGCAACTATAAAACTTTCCAATTCGATATTTCCAATTCTTAAGTCAGCCAGTACAACAAATTGCATAATAAATCGCTTAAGATAGTTTAGTTAGTAATGGGTTTTTAAGAACTTTGAGGCAGTGTAACATGAGCCCATTACTAACTAACAATCCGACAAATCTACAGTAAGTAACTGACGGAAAATTTCAAGGAAAACTCTGCAACAATAATAATAGTAATGACCAACTTATTCTATACAAAAAACTGTCACAATTTAACACTACGGTGGTTGCCACTACAATCCGTGTTGTTTACACTGATCTACCCTGGTTGACAACAAAATAATGATATATTTGAGCCGTCACAAAAAGAGATGAGTCTGTCATCAACTCATTTGTTACCAACAAACAACAATAAGGCACGATCAAAATGGCGGGCCCGCTATGCACAACAATAATGTTGTAAACATTGGGCACGATGGAAATTATCATTGCCGAAACCAAGAAATGCTTGGATTCGATTCGTCATGTAGGCTAGCATAAAGATTACACGATTTTAATAATGCATACCTCTGAGCAGATGAAACAGAGCATCAAAAAAATATGAAGGAATTCTTGTAAAATTGTCTTTTATCACTCCTCTTAAACTGTGTCGTCGTCCTAGACAGTGAATAGCACAGTAACAATAGCGTTAAAAAAGGATCACTGGCGACCAGCTTATAAATACAACTGCTACAAACTGGAGCACGGAGAAGAAAAAAACACAATGAGAGCCAGAAATTTCTTGCTTTGTAATTCTCTTGTTATACTCACTGTTTACAATCCTTTTGGCGAGCTTTGTAGAAAACAACAATAAATAAAGTTATTGTTGATTATTATTAGTATTCCTCAGTCAACGATACTCAAATAGCAATGGTCTCGTAATTGTTAAGTTTTAATAGAACTTTTACTACTTTTTCACAACCAAAGAAGCCCTTTTTTCCACTTGTTCTCTTATCTAAGGTGATATTCACACTGGAGAATTTTACCGATTCGTATGCAGTATTATAGTTTTAGTTAAGTTAGTTAGTTACTAGTGTGAAAATGCATACATATCTAATGAAACCTGTTGCGCATTACTGGGATAGGGACTAGATTTTATGTACTTTGCAGCAGTAACTAACTAAATGCAATGCACTAGTTAGGCTTCCACATTTTTCCATGCATACTCCGGGCTCCACGTTAGCTGAATATGGAAATATTACGCTTTACAATTGGGAATGCACAAAAAAACGCTAATTACAGCCTTTAGATTTAGTTATTTAGTAAAAGATATTCAGCTAGTGCCCCATTAAAGTTTTTACAGCCTATAGTTTGTTCCCTACCACATAACACATAACACACTTACTATATTTTATAGTCAGTTGATTATATGATTTGGTTTTCGTTTCAGCAATGACTATCTTAAATATAATGCGTGTGCATTTAGTATGTATGTTGAGGAAGGATGTGGCTAAAGATTTCATATTCCACTATCTACGCAAATACCCATGATGATTAAATTATTTCTAAAAACAAGGTATAAAAACCTGCTGCTAAGTGCTAATCATGCGGTTCGTTGTAGTTAGTTGGGGAACAATTAAATTAGTTTTCCATGTTCAACAAAAAAGTTTCTGACGTTTTTTTGCCTTACGTTTCGTAGTAATATATTATCTATTATTATCTAGTAATTATTATTGATCCTTCCTTACGGAAAGTTTTAACTAGATGTGATGAGAGTTGGAACCTTTCCTCATCAATTTTGTCAAAGGTCAAAAAGCTGTATTAAAAATCGTGTCAACACAAAGAATCTTGTACTCAAAAATCCATAAAACTGGTCTTGTGACGACTAGACAAGTAAGTGACTACGTGACAACTGAAAAATTGCGTGCAAAAGTCACATAAGAAAAACTATAGATTTCATAATACGATTAGAAAAACATAGTTTGGGCAGTTATCGCAAACAGCTAGATTTTTCCATTTTTAACGAGTCGCCAACTACTAAAAGCACATTCTCATCTAAAATAAATAATTAGTATACTATTTCCACCATTTTTTGTAAATTATAAAACAAACCAGGATGCTTGAGTAAAGTCGACATTTCTTAATTAGCTGAAGACTATCCACTATACTCACCACTTTTTCTGGTAGCAATTAGTTACAGCTATAGTTCATTTCAGAGTAAAAAAAAGTTGCCCCATGTTATTTGGCTATCCCCGACAAATGGTCGATTTATACAAAGTAAATCACCAAATTTGTAAAATGTTGTGGCAACAATAATTCATTGCTCATTTTCTCAGTTTAAAAAAATTATTTGAAAAAATTTTGTTTACATTTTGTTGACAACGAAACAACCAATGCCAAATAACCTACCGAAAAAAAAATTCCATTTTTTTCTGAAATGAACTATAGTTTCATTTACACGTCGTAGCTCGTAAACACCTCTCAAAATAGATCAATTACCAATGGCATTTTCGTAATAGAAGTCTTGCGTAGCAATAGCTATGATAAAATATTGAAATTTTATTTAAAACTTGTTTACATTTTGGGTTCGGCAAGATCAGTTTATTTTCGTCGATTAAGGGAGCCAGATTTTATAGACCAACTTATTTTTAGCCTCTTCATTTCCATAATCACACATATGGCATTTCAATAAAAATTTTATCACTTTAAGAATTCTTCACATACCAATCAGTACACTATATATTCCATTGCTCTCTGTTCAGCATTTCTAATTTGCAATTGCAATTGCAGTTTGCACGCGGGATGTAAACAATCCGAATATATTACAGTACTAAACATACACAGACTAAACAACTTCAGACGTTTCATGAAAGAGCGAAATTATGCTAACTAACTAAATCCTATATATGATTTTGGCAACCTCACAGTTTCGTCTAACCAAGCTTGCATATTGGTCGCCAAATTAAAACGTGATTTCATATGCAATGCTAATCAATTTCAGGACGGTAAAGATCCAGTTTGGTTGACTTAAAACTAACAAACTACATATTCAAATGTATATGAACAGTTTACATAACCCTTTGCAATACTCAACTACACTACTACCTTAATTGTGAAAATCTACTTTCATCTGGTTTGGACTGTGTGAGCTAAATGTCAGGTCACTCATTAGCAGTAATCAGGACAGAATCTTTAATCACCCATAAAGTGTAGTACAACCAAACTTTCTTGCCCTCAAATTGATAATTTACATTGATTTCATTATTCTGACCGAGTAAATTAAAAAATGACGCAATCTTAAAACTAGTTTGAACCCAGAAAAGTTTTTCTCATCATTATGAATTCTGGACTTCTAGAACCTTCATCTGTAACTACATTACCGTGATCTGTTGCTTTTTTTTGGTCACAAGTAGAAAATCCACAAGTAGTGGATTTTGTGGCTTCAAGAAAACAAGGCAGATTCTAGTTAGCATGATTCGTTGCATAAAAGCAGCAGATTATTGAACAAAGAGATGCCAGTTTTCACAGTCTATACTCGTTTACCGGCATGGTTCTATGATGCGCATGCAATCAATTTTCCATCGCTTAGCCTTAGCATGTGGTGAATACTACGAATGTGTCATTTTATAACTAAACCTCTACGCAAATAATATAGCTGATTCCATTGTATCCGAATACGCAATGCCAACTCGAAAAAATAGTCTATCGAGATGAAACCAGTTGGTTCAAATAAATGTAAACAGCACTTACAATAATATAAATGATGGTGAGACCGTGCCACCTCAACTCAACGATAATAAACTCTTCGAAATAAAACTTATCGAAAAAAACTCAACGAAATATAATTTTTCCGCTTGTAAAACTCTCCACATGTGGAATCTGTCGCCTTGGAAACTCACCGCATGTAAAACTCTCCGCAGGTGAAACCAATCGCATGTAAAACTCACCGCAAGTAAAACTCATCGCATGTTAAACTCACCGCAGGTAAAACTCATCGCATGTAAAACTTTCCGCAGGTAAAACTCACCGCATGTAAAACTCTCCGCAGGTAAAACCAATCGCCCTCCGCAAATAAAAAACATTAAACTTACCGCACAATGATTTCACAAAATGTCAAACCAGCAAAATAACAATAACAATGTACAAAAAAGTGTTGTCATATAACACCCATGCGGGGAATAGAACCTAAGATTTATATTTGCTAAGGTAAACGCACTATCCTTTTCTCCACTGTCGTTTCATGCAGAATAAAATAAAATAAACGCTTTTCACTTCTTATAAACGCCAAAAACATTGCATACATAATATTATCATTGTTTTCAAGAGCGAATTGGCAAATTGGTCATCATTCAGTCGTCTTCACATCTCATTGTTGTTCAGATGTCAATATTCTGTCAAGAATTAGGAAATTTTCTAATTAAGATTCATCAAAATGAGTTTACAATTTATAGAGGGGCAACGAGGGAGCAAACATTTGATTTCAAATGGATACGAGTTTGTGATTGACAAGAAACTTTTAACAAAAATACATTGGAAATGTTGTTGGTAT
>Ga0210040_10000437_pt1 | contig 70440 bp, 58 predicted proteins | sample CryGeyCG12114_NA_FD_185462 | JGI IMG/M metagenome (GOLD analysis project Ga0210040, IMG submission 185462) | Groundwater microbial communities from aquifer - Crystal Geyser CG19_WC_8/21/14_NA (SPAdes) (version 2) | ecosystem: Environmental > Aquatic > Deep subsurface > Groundwater | place: USA...
CCTTTGTACCGGAATCGGCCCGCAACCAAGGCCTGGCCGACAAACTGGTGCAAGCCGGTTTAACCTTTGCCCGGGAAAACAATTACCAGGTTATTCCCTCATGCCCGGTAGTGGAAGCATACGTAAAACGGCATCCTGAATACCAAGACTTGCTTACCTGATTTTTGCCGTTGCTGTACCGTCTCTTTTTTTACTTTCACCAAAAATATGCTGCATAGTGAGGCTTTGCGGCTTTATCTTTTAGATCTGTTAAGTTTCTGCAAAGACAACGAAATAAAACAAGATTTCCTGTTTGTAAATTGTAGTTGGCACAGGACAGTTTTATTCCGGATAAGCTTGTTTTAAGATGTATTAGGGGTAAGTTCAGCCTCGCTTCGTTAGCTCAAGATGTTAGCAGTAGAATATTTTTGCTAAAAAGAATTCATTAGCCGTATTTTAATCCTTTATTTTGTGGGTTTCAGATAAAACTGAACTATCCTTTATCTAAATCATATAAATATGAGCTTAAAAGAAAGAATTGAAGGCGATATTAAAAAAGCCATGTTGGCCAAAGATAAAACGCGCTTAACCGCCTTGCGTAGCATAAAATCGCAGATATTATTAGCCGAAACCGAAAAAGGTGCTACCGAAACGCTTACGCCGGATACGGAAATAAAATTATTAACCAAAGCCGCTAAACAACGCCGCGAATCGGCGGAAGTGTACGCCAAACAATACCGCAGCGACCTGGAAGAAACCGAATTAGCCGAACTGGCCATTATTGAAGAATACCTGCCCCAGCAATTATCAGAAGCCGATTTAGTAGAACGCCTGGTAGCCATTATGCAACGAGTGGGGGCCACCGGACCATCGGATTTAGGAAAAGTAATGGGCGTAGCGGCCCGGGAACTGGCCGGTCAGGCTGATGGAAAAGCGATTTCGGCGGTTGTGAGCCGGTTATTAAACAATACCAACGCCTAAAACTTTTGAGTACGTTTGATATTGTGCTGGCACTGCCGCTTGCGTATGGCATTTTCCAGGGTTTCCGGAAAGGTTTGCTGCAAGAGGTAGTGTCGGTTATTGCTTTGGTGCTCGGTTTTGTGCTGGCGCTTAAATTGCTCACGGTTGCTATTCCGGTGGTGCAGGAGTTTATTGGCCGGGCACATGGCTTATTGCCCTTCATCTCGTTTCTGCTGGTTTTTGTTTTAATCTTATGGGGCGTGCGCCTGCTTGGTGTTATACTAAAGAAAATACTGGACATAACGCCTTTAGGTACTTTCGATAATATTTTGGGTGGCATTTTAGGCGGTTTAAAGTGGTGCCTGACCATAAGTCTGTTGTTGTACGTAGCCGACCTGGCCGGTATTGGTATCACGAATGCTACAGCCCGGCAATCAATTATTTATCCCTGGGTTTTAAAAGCTACGCCGGTGGCCTTAGATGTACTGTCGTTTCTAATGCCTTTTGTCAAAGCCCTGTTTTCTTCTTTTAAAGATCTTTTTTAATATCCTGATGGTAGTTTTGGTTGAGAGCGCAGCGGGAATTTGCAGGTAAATTCGGTGGGAAGTTTAAACTTATATGAAAGCTTGCACCTATAATTTGGAGAAGCAGGAATGATGAATTTTCTGATAGGTAAATTTATAATAAAAATAAATATTTCTGTTCAGGTACTTTTGCCATTTTATTGCTGATTTACAAAATCGCTTATCATAACCTTTTTACGCCAGGTGATATTACTGCTGGATAATTTTGATTCTTATACTTATAATCTCCTCGATTATTTCGGGCAACTGGGTATTCCGGCCCAGGTAGTCCGGAACGATGTACCGCTGGCAGAAATAGAAAAGCTCCGCTTCGATGCCATCGTGCTTTCGCCGGGGCCCGGCACGCCGGCACGGGCCGGTAACCTCATGGCCGTCATCGAACGTTATCATCAAATAAAACCCATGTTGGGCATTTGCCTCGGGCACCAGGCTATCGGGGAGTTTTTCGGGGCAAAACTGCAAAGAGGGCTCCGGCCCATGCACGGTAAAATATCCACTATTATTTGCCGAAAAGATTCTATCTTTGAAAACCTGCCTGCGCAAATGCCGGTAGTACGTTATCACTCGCTGGTTTTACAGAATTCACCGGCAGCCTTGGTGCCGCTGGCTTATACCACCGAGCAGGAATTAATGGCGTTCCGGCATATATCTTTTCCTTTGTACGCGCTGCAATTTCATCCGGAGGCAATCCTAACCACGTACGGGTTGGATATGCTGCGGAATTGGGCCGTGCTGGCAGGTATGGCAGTTAAATAAAATAACTGTACCTTGGTGCCGGAATTTAAGTATAGTTTTTCGGATGAATATCAAAGAAGAAGGAGCGTATAAATTTATTGACGAAGGCGAAGGCGAAGTGCTGCTGCTGCTGCACGGTTTGTTTGGCGCTTTAAGTAACTGGAATGGCGTTGTCGATGGTTTTTCTAAAGATTACCGGGTGGTTATTCCGCTCATGCCAATTTACGAAATGCCTTTGCGCGAAGCCGGCGTAACCGGCCTAGTAAACTTTGTAGAAGGTTTCGTGAAATTTAAAGGTTTACAGCAGCTTACTTTATTGGGCAATTCGTTGGGCGGGCACATTGCCCTGGTTTATACTTTAACCAACCCCAGCCAGGTAAAAAAACTTATTTTAACCGGCAGTTCGGGTTTGTTCGAAGATTCGATGGGCGGATCTTTTCCGAAGCGGGGCAATTACGAGTATATAACCGAACGGGTAGCGTATACGTTTTATAAACCCGAAACTGCTACCAAAGAACTCATCGATGAAGTCTTTGATATTACAAACAGTAATTCCAAGTGCCTGCGGATTATAGCCATTGCCAAATCGGCACAACGGCACAACATGGCCAAAGATATTACCCGTATCCAAATTCCGACGCTGCTCATTTGGGGTTTAAACGATACTATTACGCCGCCCTATGTGGGGCACGAATTTAACCGTTTGATAAAAGGATCGGAGTTACACTTTATTGACGAGTGCGGCCATGCACCCATGATGGAACATCCGGACGAGTTTAATGTTATACTAAAAAAGTTTTTACAGGAAAAGTAAAATAAAAAGGCAACGCTCGTGTTGGAAGAGAGTAAAACAAGCATAAAGTTGCCTTTAAAATTCGATTCATGATTGCCGAAGAGCTCATAAACCAAATGATTCCGCCGCTGAAAATCACCGACCCCGTTGCGAAGGCGGCCCGGTGGATGGAAGAATTCCGGGTGAGTCAGTTGCCGGTGGTAAGAAACCGCCAGTATGTGGGCATGATAACTGAAGATAATATCCTGGAAAACAACGGGCAGAAGGCTAACCTGGAAGAAATAGCATTTGGTTTTGAGAACCTGCACGTAATGCATTACCAGCACTTCTATACCGTAATGGAAACTGCCATCCGAAATAAAGTACAGGTGGTGCCGGTGCTAGACGAACACCACGATTTTTTAGGGGTTATTACCGTAAACGATACTATTGCGGCGTTTGGACAAATGTCGGCTTTACACGGGCAAGGCGGTATTCTGGTGCTGAGCATGAACGAGCGGGACTATTCGCTAGCCGAAATCAGTCGCCACGTAGAAGAAAATAGAGCTAAAATATTAAGTGCCTATGTATCGCCGGACGAAATAGATGGTTATAAAGTGAAGGTAACCATTAAGATCAATACAACCGATCTCAACCGGATTATTGCTACTTTTGAGCGGTTTAACTATCGTATTGTGGCCCAGTTCCACGATGCTGCCGAAATAAAAGATGACCAGGACCGGTTGGATTTGCTGATGAAATACCTGAATATCTAAAGCAGCCGTTAACATTTTAAAAATTAGCTTAGCAAGTTTTAACTTAGAAAAATTAACAGAAAAAGCCGCGATTAGAATTTATTTTAATAAATCATGCTCTCGTTATTGAAGCTGGCTACACATTGCTACCGCATAAAATCATGAGAATTGCCATTCTGGGAAAACCTTTTGAAGAAAAGCTGGTTCCCTATATCCTGGGCCTTTTCAACGAACTGGCAGAACGCAAAGCCGGAATACTGGTAGAAGAGTCGTTTAACGCTTATCTCCAAAATTATCTGGCCTTACCCGGAGAAATCAGGACTTTCCGGCGGGGCGATCCGCTGACCGATGTGAATTTTATGCTCAGCATCGGAGGCGATGGTACTTTGCTGGATGCTGTTACTTACGTTGGGGCCAAACAAATTCCTATTTTGGGTATTAACACCGGCCGCCTGGGTTTCCTAGCTAACGTTCCCTGCGATAGCATACCCGAAGCCATTGCTGCTTTGTATAAAGGCCAGTATACCATAGATGAACGCTCCCTGATCCGGGCCGATTCGGAAGAAGATGTTTTTGACGGTATAAATTTTGGGTTAAACGAATTTTCTATTCTGAAAACCGATACCTCCAGCATGATTGTGGTGCATACTTACCTGGATGGTGAATACTTAAATTCTTATTGGGCCGATGGCTTAATTGTTTCCACGCCAACTGGGTCTACAGGGTATTCACTGAGCTGCGGCGGACCTGTGGTATTGCCCCAAACTAATAATTTTGTTATCTCACCCGTATGCCCGCATAACCTCAATGTCCGCCCCCTGGTAGTACCGGATAGCAGCGTGGTTACTTTCGAAATAGAAGGTCGGAACAATAATTATCTGGTTTCGCTTGATTCCCGGTCCAAGCCCGTAGATGCCAGCGTGCATATAGCCGTAAGAAGAGAAAACTTTAATGCCTTGCTGGTAAAAATGACCGCCGTTGATTTTCTGACTACCCTGCGTACAAAATTAAACTGGGGACTAGATAAAAGAAACAGCAAATAGCCTAAGAATTATAATTGCTTATATCTTATAATCATTTTAAAATTATTACCTTTGACATTGCCAGTTTGCTGTACAGACTAAAGATTGAAGCGTACGATTATATTAACCGGTTTATTATGAAGAACTTTTTCTCAGTTTTTGTTCTTGTGGTATTTTTGTTATCACTGGTGCCAAACGATGCTGAGGCCCAACGCTGGACAAAAAGAAGAAGATATTTTACGGCAGGCGTAAATGTAAATGCTATGAATTACTTCGGCGATATTGTGCCGGAAGCAGATTTTACCAGTTTGCGCATGCGATCTACCCGGCCCAATATAGGTATTAGTTATTCTTATAAAATGTACCCGCGGTTTTCGCTGCGCGGTAATCTTTCCTGGGGCCGCATAACCGGCGATGATGCTAAAAGTGCCTCCCGCAACGAAGCCGATAACCTGCCACGGTTTAAACGTAATTTAAGTTTCCGGAACGATATAAAAGAATTAAGTGCTACGGCCGTTTTTGACTTATACGAAAACCGGGGATCTTTTACCCGTCGTCCTGATTTTACACCCTATGCTTTTGCCGGTTTAGCTATTTTTCATCATAATCCAAAAGCTTATTATGATGGAGGCGCTATGCCGGCCGGTTGGTACGCGTTGCAGCCGCTGGGCACCGAAGGCCAATATGTAGAAGGGCAGGGATATCCCAGTAAATACCATAAAGTACAAATAGCCATTCCGTTTGGAGTTGGTTTCCGGTATAAGTTAAACCGGGATTGGGATTTAGGTTTTGAACTGGCCTGGCGTAAAACATTTACCGATTATTTAGACGATGTAAGTTCTTTCTATGCTGATAAAGCAGAACTGGCATCTTCGCCCGGCGGCCAGACTGCCGTAATTTTATCCGACAGAAGTGCCGAAACCGATTATCCGGCCATAACCGATGCCTACGGTTACGAGCATTTGCCTGGTTATGGCGTAAAAGGCGAGCAAAGGGGCGATACTACCGATAAAGACTGGTATATTATTACCGGGGTACATCTTACCTATATCTTGCCAACCCGGTTAAGAGGTCCTAAATTCAGATAATATTAAGCCCTAAGGCTCGTTATTATACATGATCCGAACGAAATTGAAATACGCACTCCTTATTTGTATGCTGCAGATAGGGAGTGTTTTCTTTGTAGCCACCACGGGTTTTGCCCAAAACACAAGCGAAGTAGGTATTGGCCTGGGTGCCACCAATTACAAAGGAGAAATATCGCCTAATTACCGTTTCCTGAACAATCGCCCGGCGCTTACTGCCTTTTATAAGAAGGATGTTTCTAAACCTTTGGCAGTGCGCGGGAGCCTGTTGCTGGGCATGATGCGGGCCCACGATGAAGACATAGATTTGCCTTTAAACCAGTTCCGGCAAGCCGATATGAAAACCAACTTGCTTGAGCTTTCGGCCGGAATAGATTATAATTTCCTGGATTATTACGATCAGCACCGACACATCCGGTGGTCGCCGTACTTTTTTGCCGGGGTAGCCGTTGCTAATTTCAATAACAAAGTTATTATACAAGACAATATCATCAAGCCTTTCGAAAATGGCTGGGTGTTTTCTATTCCGGCCGGCCTCGGTGTTAAATATGCCTTGTCGTACCACTGGAACCTGGGAGTAGAAGTAGCAGCCCGCAAAACTATTATGAAAGCCGGCGACCGCCTGGATTATCTTCCGGTAAAAGATGGCCCTGACCAGGAGTTATCCTACACCAATCCCTACGATAAGGACTGGTATTTTTATAATGGTATCAGTATTTCCTACACCTTTTATCGCATTGTTTGCCCCGACGTTTATAAAAAGAATTCTTCTTTGTTGAGATAGCTTTTTTATAGTCACTATTGGCTATACAGGCGAAAGTTAAAGTTCAGTAGTAAAATAAATCCAGAGTAGGGCAATAGCGATGCAACCAAATGCCCCCCAGCAGTATCTTATAAGAAAAACAGGGCCCGGTCAAACTTTATCCAGGATACAGTTTGGTATTTTACTAGCAGAGCAGCAGAACTTTAAGGCAAAACTTAGTGTTGTGGCTGTTCTTATCTGAAAATATCGGGAAAAAATATTAGCGTAAAAGCTAATAACAGAGAGAACGAAGCCAAAAGCCTAAGAGATAAAGTAAAGGTGAAATTAATAAATAGTAGTTCTTCTATTAAATAAGACTTAAGGTAATAAATTATATATCCACGTATTAAATCCGGCTAATCATCATTTTATCTGTAAAATATTGATCAGGTTTTTATAACTTGCGAGGAAATTTGTTTTGAATGGATCTTCAGAAAAAAATTGATGTAAACAATTTGCCCAAACATGTTGCCGTTATTATGGATGGTAACGGGCGTTGGGCAAAGAAGAAGGGTGGATTAAGAATATTCGGACATCAGAATGCTATTACAGCTGTCCGGGAAACCGTAGAAGCTGCTGCCGAATTAGGTATTAACTATTTAACGCTGTATGCTTTTTCCACTGAAAATTGGTCCCGGCCGCAACACGAAGTAAACGCATTAATGCAGTTGCTGGTTTCAACAATCCGGAAAGAAACGGCCACGCTTACCAAAAATAATATCCGGTTGCAAGCTATCGGCGATATTGATACCTTGCCCAAAGCTTGCCGGAAAGAATTGCTGGAAGCAATAGAATTAACCGCTGAAAACGAGCGCATGACTTTGGTTTTAGCCTTAAGTTACAGCGGGCGCTGGGAACTTACCCAAGCCATGAAAGCAATCGGTCAGCAAATAGAAAACGGCAATTTAAGTGTTGCTGATATAAACGAAAAAACCATTGCGGCTTATCTGGCTACGGCCGGCATGCCCGACCCGGAATTACTAATACGCACCAGTGGCGAGCAACGCATTAGTAATTTTTTGCTGTGGCAGCTGGCTTATACCGAATTATACATTACAGACTTATTATGGCCCGATTTCCGGAAACAGCACTTATTTGAAGCGCTCATTGCCTTTCAGAGCCGCGAAAGAAGGTTTGGTAAGATAAGTGAACAACTAACAAAATAATTTTAATGATAAAAAGATTTGGGTCCCTGCTGGTTTTTATTTTAGGGATCGGTTTAACTGCATTACAAGCCCAGGTTAAAAATCCTGCCGGGGTAGAATTAGATTATGCCAACCCGCGCAAATACCGCATTGGTGATATAACCGTAAGAGGTCCAAAATTCTTAGATCCTAATACCTTAGTTTCTATTACGGGCCTGAAAAAAGGCGATGTTATTACTTTGCCCGGAGAAGAAACCGGACGAGCTATTCGTAAGCTTTACGATCAGGGCATTATCGGCGATGCCGAACTCAACATTACCAGAATAGAAGGCGACCAGGTATTTCTGGAGTTTTATTTAACCGAGCGCCCCCGCATTTCGCGGTTTGAGTTTACCGGTATTAAAAAGGGACAAGCCGATGCCCTGAAAGATAAAGTTAAAATTATTCCGGGAAAAGTAGTAACCGATGCTTTGTTAAATACAACCCGGGCCGCGGTGCAGAAATACTTCCAGGAAAAAGGCTTTATGAACACGAAAGTAAATATTTTTCAGCGGCCCGATTCGGTTTTAGCCAACAGCGTGGTTTTAAATATAAATGTAGACCGGGGCAACAAAGTTAAAATAGAGGAAATAACTTTTGTGGGTAACCAGGAAATTGCTTCGAGCAAATTGAAGAAGCAAATGAAAGGTACCAAAGAAAAAGAATTCTACAAGATATTTACCGCTTCTAAGTTTCAGCGGTCTAAATATGAAGAAGATAAAGAGAAGGTAATTGCTTACTATAACTCCCAGGGATACCGCGATGCGGCTATTATTTCAGATTCAATTTATAATATATCCGAAGATCGCTTAGGTATTGCCCTCCGGGTAAATGAAGGCGAAAAATATTACTTCCGCAACATTGCCTGGAAAGGTAATTTTATTTACGATGACATACAACTGGCTAAAGTTTTAGGTATAGAAAAAGGCGATGTATACAGCAAAGAGCGTTTGGATAAGCGTTTGCAATACGATCCGCAAACCGGCATTGATATTTCTTCTTTATACATGGACGATGGCTACCTGTTTTTCCGGGTAGAACCCGTTGAAGTTTTGGTAGATGGCGATTCTATTGATGTTGAGATGCGCATTTACGAAGGTGCACAAGCTAAAATCAGGGATGTAACGGTTAGTGGCAACGACCAAACCAGCGACCATGTAATCTTGCGCGAACTTTATACGATTCCGGGCCAGAATTTTAGCCGCACCAACTTGATCAATTCGCAGCGCGAAATTGCTTCTTTGGGTTATTTTGATGCGGAACAAATTGGCATGAACCCTATTCCGAACGAAGAAGATGGTACTGTTGATATTAAGTACAGCGTAGTAGAAAAACCAAACGACCAGATTACGCTTTCCGGTGGCTGGGGTGGCACTTACGGTATTGTGGGTACAGTTGGGCTGGCCCTGAATAACTTCTCGGTACGCAAAGCGGGTAGTTTACGCAACTGGCGGCCCATTCCGCGCGGCGATGGTCAGCGTTTAGCCCTGAACGTCCAAGCCAATGGTTTACGGTATCAATCTTACTCCTTGTCTTTCACGGAACCTTGGTTAGGTGGTCGCCGGCGTAATTCTTTCTCGGTAAGTTTAAATAAGACCATTTCCCGTAGCATTAATTATACCGATAATTCAGAACAGGGCATGATTAATATTAACGGGGCTTCGGTAAGTTTAGGACGTCGTTTGCGTTGGCCTGATAACAATTTCTCATTGTCTCACTCCTTATCGTATAACCAATATAATACTAGTGGTGCCTATATCACTTACTTTGGCAATGTGCTGGAGGATAATCCAGACCTGACAAAGTTTACTTCCAATAGTTTTTCCTTTATTACCAACTTTTCACGTAGCAGCATCGATCAGCCTACATTTCCCCGTCGGGGATCATCGGTTGCATTAAGTATCAATTTAACACCGCCTTACTCTAAATTCTCTAGCAGTAGCGACCCTTATAAATTTGTAGAATTTCATAAGTGGATGTTTGATGCTTCCTGGTTTACGCCTTTAAGTGGTAATGGTAAATTGGTTTTAAATACCCGGGCTCACTATGGATTCCTGGGGGCATACAGCAAAAATCAGGCGATCGGACCATTTGAACGGTTTAAATTAGGAGGTAGCGGCTTAGGCGGCGGACAGATTCTGGTAGGTACCGAATACGTGGGCTTACGGGGATACGAGGATGAATCTATTACCCCAACTGGTACGAATGGCGGTATTGCCTTCGATAAATATGTGGCCGAAATGCGTTACTTGGTTTCTCCTAATCCGGCAGCTACTATATTTGTACTGGGTTTTGCCGAAGCCGGTAATAACTTTGGTTCTTATCGCGATTATAATCCTTTTAAATTATACCGTTCATACGGGATAGGTGCCCGAATATTTATGTCGGCTTTTGGTTTGTTAGGGTTTGATTATGGTATTCCTTTAGATCAATATCCCGGCCAGGAGAAAAAAGGTCAGTTCCACTTCATGATCGGTCAACAAATAAGATAAAAAGTAAATCTTTTTTAATAAAATATTGTTTCGGTGATATTAAAGGGCAGAAACTGTGCATTCTAGCACAGTTTCTGCTTTATACTAAAAAGATACTTCCTGATTTATGCCTGTAATATTTACCAGAATACCATCTATCTCGAAATATCCACTTTTTATACCTTAACAATTTTAGCAGGATGAAAAAATTAGTAGCTTTCGTAATTATCTGTATTTTTGGAACGCAGGTTTCTTTTGCGCAGAAATTCGGATATGTAGATTCAGAGTTTATTCTGAGCAAAATGCCGGCTTATAAGACAGCACAAACCGAAGTAGATAAACTTTCGCAGAATTGGCAAAAGGACATTGAAAGCAAGTACCAGGCCATTGATAAGATGTACAAAAGTTACCAGGCCGAAGAAGTGCTCCTGACCGATGAAATGAAGAAAAAACGGCAGAACGAAATAGTTGAAAAAGAAAAAGAAGTTAAAGAATATCAGAAAGGTATCTTTGGCTTTGAAGGGCAGCTATTTAAAAAGCGCCAGGAATTAGTAAAGCCGGTGCAGGATGAAGTTTATGATGCTATTGAGAAAGTAGCGAAACAAAAGCAATTACAAATAATTTTTGATAAATCTGGTGGCCTGGTAATGTTATATACCAATCCGGTACACGATTACACCGAATATGTACTGGAAGCTTTAGGACTGGCCTCGCCTAACAAAAATACACCTGCTCCGGCTCCTACGGTTAATGCCGGCGAAACCCCGGCCGATAAAGTAACGGCTGGCAATACGGAAACAGATGTGCCGGCAGCAGATACTAAAGCTACTAAAACCCAAACTAAAAAAAAGTAAACCCTAACTAATAATTAAAACACAATGAACAAAGTAAAATTGTTTGTAGCCGTTGCCTGCCTGATGGCAATAAGTTTTGTATCACACGCGCAATCGGCTGCGCCGCTTAAAATTGGTTATACCAACGTCGAGTATATCTTGGCTTTAATGCCGGAAAGCAAAAGAATTGAATCAGAATTAAAAACCCATAGTACGCAATTAGAATCTCAGTTGCAGAATATGGTTAAGGATTTTGAAGCAAAAGGCGAAGCTTACCAGAAAGGTGCTTCTACTATGACCGATGTAGTACGGGCGGCAAAAGAAAAAGAATTAATGTCTTCCCGAAGTGCTATTGAGGAGTTTCAGAAAAATGCCGAAGTTTCTTTACAGAAAAAACAACAAACTTTATTAGAGCCAGCTTACAAAAAACTGCAGCAAGCCATTGATGATGTTTCTAAAGAAAGTGGTTATACGTATGTATTTAACTCGGATGCTGGTTATGGCACCAATGCTATTTTATTACATGCGCCCGAAGATGGCAACATCTCTGACTTGGTTTTAAAGAAAATGGGCATTACGCCTCCGGCTAAAGGTACTGCCAATGCTGCTCCGGCTGCCAGCAATACTACCAGCACTGCTAAACCAACCGCTACACCGGCTGCAAGCAGCACCAAGAAAAAGAAATAACGCAGGTTATATATTACCTTATTACCTCTCCGGAAAGCCGATGCGAACAGCATCGGCTTTTTTTATGTAATTTCGGGGCAAACTTTCTGATCTATACCTATGGAAGCGGAGAATACGGGCCCTTTGGCCGAATCCGATGATTTATATGAGCACCACCGCATTGTAGTAGATAAAGGGCAGGCGCTTTTACGGATAGATAAGTTCCTGATGGACCGCTTACCCAATGTGAGCCGCAATAAGGTGCAGGACGCTATAAAAGCCGAAACGGTACAGGTAAATAACCGGCCCGTAAAAGTAAGCTATAAAGTAAAGCCCCAGGATATTATTACCATCATTTTACCCGATCCGCCGCGTGATACAGAAATCGTACCGGAAAATATTCCACTTAATATTGTTTACGAAGATGAAGATTTACTCTTAGTTAATAAGCCCGCCGGCATGGTGGTGCACCCGGCTTACAGCAACTGGACTGGAACATTGGTAAATGGCCTTAGTTATTACTTACAAAACTTGCCCACTTCCCGAAATGGGGAGGGGAGGCCCGGTTTGGTACACCGGATAGACAAAGATACTTCCGGATTATTGGTAATTGCTAAAACCGATTATGCCATGACTTATCTGGCCCGCCAGTTCTACGATCATACCATAGAACGTACCTATTATGCTTTAATCTGGGGAGTACCCAAAGAGCCAACTGGTACCATCATCGGGCATATTGGCCGTAGTGTCAAAGACCGTAAAATAATGGCCGTTTATCCGGAAGGCGAATATGGGAAGCACGCGGTAACGCATTATAGAGTGCTCCAATCTTTTCAGTATGTTTCGTTAATACAATGCAACCTGGAAACCGGGCGTACGCACCAAATCCGGGCGCATCTGAAGTATATGGGGCATCCACTTTTTAATGATGCTACGTACGGCGGCAATCAGATTTTATATGGTAACCGCACTTCTTCATTTAAAGCTTTTGTAGAAAATGCTTTTAAGTTGATACCGCGTCAAGCTTTGCACGCTAAATCGCTGGGTTTTGTACATCCTGCAACTAAGAAATTCATGCAATTTGATTCTGAATTACCGCTTGATTTTAAAGCAGCCCTGGAAAAGTGGAAATTATTTGTCCAGCCTTAAACAAAAAAGCTGCCTTATTTATTAAGGCAGCTTTTTATACTGAAATATTATTTATTAATTATTTGCCTTTTGTACTAGCCGCAATATTAGCTAAACCAGCAGTAGCTTCTTTATTACTAGGGTCCAGACGTTTTACTTCTGTCCAGTACTTTTTAGCCGTAGCGAGGTCTTTAGCCTTGTAGGCATAGAATCCTAGATTATAGTTTGCCGCTATCAGATAAGGTTTATAGCTCTGAGCTTTAGTCGGATCTTCGTTTATAACTTTAACCAGTTCTTCATAAGCCGGCTTAGCAGCACCGGAGTTATTGGTATCTTTTGCTGTCTGTATCTGAGCTTCTGCCCAAAGTGCCGGTATGTAAGTCGGGTTTGTTTTCAAAACAGCCTGATACAAGGTACTTGCTTCGTCATATTTCTTATTTTCGAAGTAAGCATTAGCCAGTTTAACATTATAAACGTTTAAGTTTTTCGGCTTACTGGCAACTATGGCTTCATAGATAGGAATAGCTTTGGCCGCTTGCTTTTGTTTTACATAAAAGTCCGCAATATCGTCTTTTAATTCGATATTCTCCGGATCCATTTGTAAAGCTTTTTCAAAGTTGGTTGCGGCTAAGTCGGCTTTACCGGCTTTGGCTAAAATACGTCCATAATAAGCGTAATCAGAACCGATAATATCGGTTTGTTTTGCATTTTGGAAGTACTTATCCATAGTAGTTAAAGCTTCGTCGTTTTTACCTGTTTCGTATAAAGAAAGCGCTAACAAACGGTTCATGATCACATTATTCGGATCTTTGGCTAAAACTTCTTGCGCTTCTTTCTGAGCACCAGCATAGTCTTTGGTCAGGAACAGGAAAGAGGCGTATTTAGCCCGGGTTTCCGGAGTATTTTCGGCCATCGACATATATTTTCTGTAGTTCTCCAGCGATTGATCGTACTTACCTACAAAATAGTACATCTCTCCTAGTTCGCGGTAAGCAGGAGCATAGTTTGGATCAATGGCTAGGGCTTGCTGAAACGCAGCTTGTGCTTCGTTATAATTACGGGCACGGGAAAATAATTGTCCGCGATGTAAGTGGGCTTTAGCGGAATTTTTATCTACTCTAATGGCATTGTCATAGGCCGTAGCAGCATCGCCACCACCATTTGGCTGAGTTAAATAAACGTCGCCTAAAGCTATGTAAACCGGAGCACTATTATTTTTTGTTAATTTTTCCGCCTCTCTTAAATATTCAATGCCCTTGGTAACATCTTTGGCTTTTGCATCGGCATAGGCCAACCCAATTTGGGTATAAATGTTAGCGTCTTTTTTCTTAGAGGCTTTTATAGCGGCTTCAAACTGTCTTTCGGCTTCGGCAGTATTGCCGTTTATAAGAGCAGCTTTACCGGCTCCCACCATACTAAGAGCCGATTTGGGATTTGCAGTTAAACCCTGGTTATAAATCGTGGCCGCAGAGTCTACTTTGCCGGCTTTCAAATAAGCATCGCCTAAATAGAAAGCAGCCTCATCTGAACCGCCAGACTTAGTTAATGCGCGAAGCATTTTTGTTGCCTCGCCATATCGTTCCAGATCTGTAGCCCGCTGTGCATCTTGTACGGATTGGGAAAAAGCAGCCGTAGAAAACGTTAAAGATGCGCTGAATGCAAGGATATACTTCCAATTCTTAATCATTTGTTTATTAGTTTGTGTTTGTTAAAAATAATAAAAAAAACTTATTCTTTTATATGCACCAGCCTGATTTGTCCTTGGGCTGGCATTAAGCCAGACTTTAAAAATATACGTTGTCCTTTATCACCTGCTACAAACGATGCAAATCCTGTGCCAAGACCAGCCCGCGCCTCCCTGCTAATCACATACAAGTCGCGCCGAAGCGGGTAGGTGCCCTGCGCCAAATAGGCCTGGTAAGGCTGATAGTAACTTTCGGTGCTACTTGGGTTTGCTTCTTTACTAACGCCAATTACCTTAATTTTATTTAAAAAGCCCACGGCTGTTGAGTCATCTGCATCACTTATCCAGTTAACCCCCAGAACACCAATGGCGTTCGGATTTTGCGATACGTAATCTATTAAGGCCGGATTAGATTTGGCCGCAAATACCTTAGCCGGTAAAGGTTGTTTTAAATTAATTGAATCCCGAATATAGCGAACGGTACTGGAGCCGGTATTATCAAAAACAATGGTTATTTCGGATGATTTATTTTTACCGGTTACCTGGTTCCAGTTATTAGTTTTACCGGTAAAAATATTACGTACTTGTTGCAAAGTTAATAAAGTATCCGGATTATCCGGGTGCACGATTAAAGCGACACCATCAACCGCTATCCGGTTTACCCGTGGGGTTAATTTCATTCTGTCGAATATCCTGGTTTCTTCCGGAGTAAGTTTGCGGGGCACTATAATAACCCGTGCACTATCGTTCAGTAAATCTTTTATAGCTTCTCCCTCCGGTTTGTAAGTCGCTTCTACCTGGGCGTATTTGTACAATTTTTGAAATGTATATACATGCGAATCGATAATAGGCATAAACGACTCGTCCACACTTATCTTTAAATGGCCGGATGTAGGGGTATCGGTTACTTCTGATTTGCCGGAGTTATTGCAAGCGTAAAATGTCAGGCAACTCAAAACCAGTAATAATAGATTAAATTTAAAATTCTTCATTTCTTTTAGATTTAGAATAGTAGAAATCGGTTGCTGATAAAATAAAAGCAGAACAAAATGCAAATACTTAAACCATATTTCATTTTTGCTGCCCAAATGGCTGATTCTCTTTCTAAAACTTCTCTATTTAATATAGACGAAAAATGTTCTGAAAAGTTCAGCCAGAGCAGTTTAGCTTGGCATCATTCAAGATCGGGGCCGGATTTATGACCAGATGATCTTCTGTAAGCCCTAAAAAAGCGGAAAATACCGTACAATATGAGGATAATTCCCACAATTCTTTTTGTATTCTGATCTACCATGGCAATCTGGTCCGGTCGGGAAAAATAGAGGAACAATCCTACTATCGGGTAAAGTAGGGTTATCACCAGCGTAAAATACTTTAAGAATTTTTGCAAAGTAGTTTCGGATGAAAAGTTATTCTGTTCTCGCATCGGAATAATATTGTTAAGCTGTAAGGAATGTATAATAAACCAGAGAACCTGGTTACCTATTTCTCCGAATAAAAAAACCGAAGCATTTGCTTCGGTTTTTTTATTATCAGATTTGTTTTAGCTTATTGTAAGCCGAAACGAACCGGCAATGTATAGCGGAAACTTACCGGACGACCATTTTGCTTGGCCGGTGTAAATTTAGGAAGGGTTTTAGCTACCCGGATAGCTTCTTCGTCGGTACCGCTACCCAGTTTTTTTACTACCTGGATATCGGATACTTCTCCTTCTTTGTTTACCACGAACTGCAAAATAACCAGACCTTCTACACCATTGCGCAGCGCAACCGGTGGATATTTAATGTTCTTACCAAAGTATTTCTGCAACGCTGTTTCACCACCCGGGAAAGAAGGTGATTGTTCGGCAAAGGTAAATATTTGATCTTCTACTACTTCACCTACTTCGCTTGGTGCTTCTACTTCAGTCAGAACTTCTTCTACATTGGTATTCCCTTCTACAGTTTTAGTAGCAATTACCACATCTTCCAGTTCTTTCTGGTCCGGAACTTCCTCTTCTTTTCTTACCTCTTCGTCTTTTTTAATTATCGGAGGGGTATATTTGATGGTCGAAACCACTGGTGGCGGCGGCGGCGGTAGATCAGGTGGCGGCGGCGGCGGCGGCTTGTTTTCAATTGCAGGTGGCTCTGTCAGTTCAACTATCTGCTCTTTTACTACCGGAGCTGCTTCTTCTTCGCCCCCTAGCATATTGGCTATAAGCGGAGCGCTTAAGAATAAGATGAAAAGAGCGATAGCAATAATAGTAGCCAGGGTTACATGCCGGTTGTAAATTTTACGGAGCACATAAGCGCCATAGCTTTTATTGCGCGTTTCAAAGACGATATCGTCCATCGACGCGGTTGCATAATTTATATTACTTGCCATGTCTTATTTTGCTTTTGCTTCTTCAACTAATTTCTCATCGCGGGGGTCTACATCAACGATCGCATACTTTTGGATATCGGTGATATTCATTTCGTCTAACACGTCAACCATGTTCTTATAACGACCTTTTTCTTTAGCCGTATCCATTGGTTTAATTAGAACTGTCAGGTTCGGATTACTTTTACGGTCTAATAATAATTTACGTAAACCACCGGCTGAGTAGTCAGTTACCTGAACCCCAGGAGCAGCCGGCTCATCCGGCAAGCCGGCATACCAGTAAACTTTATCGTTTGCTCCTAAGAGTAGAGTAAGGGCATTAGATGCCTTTAACTCGGTTTGTTCTTCTTTGTCCTTAGGCTTCACAGGCATGTTAATTTCCATGGTCTGCGGTTTAGCGAAGGTGGTAGTTAAGATAAAGAACGTTAGAAGAAGGAAACCTAAATCTACCATGGGCGTCATGTCGATTTTGGTTGACTGCTTCTTTGGTTTTCCTTTACCGCCCTTACCGCCTTTTTCTTGTATTTCTGCCATTTTCTTTTACTTTAAATTCTAGGTTTAGCTTCCATGTCGGTAATCAGGTTAAACCGGTTAACCTTTCTATCCTGCAGCGTCTTAATTACTTTCTTAATAGTTGGCACGTCCGCATCGTTATCCCCTTTGATAGCTATTCTAACTTTAGGATTAGAATAACGGGTTTGCATCAGCCAATCACCTAACTCGTTGTTAGCAGAATCAGCTGGTATACCAGGCTGATTTACTTTTTTCAACTGATCGTCAGACATATTTAAGATAGATTTTAGACTAGCTACCGGTACGCCAAAGCTTGGCATGTTAATAAAGGTGGCTTTTTCTGCTTCGGTGAAAGAAACATTATATTTTTCCGCCATTTTATCAAGCAGATCCCGCCGGGTATTTTGTCCTTCAACACCATAAAAAATTCGTCCGTTTTTATCTACCGTAATCGTGAGGATATCCGATTCCTTTAGTTTAATGTCGGAAGTTGAAGATGGTGTATCAACCACCACCAATTCTTCCGGGGCAAATTTTGAAATTAGCATGAAGAATGTTACCAGCAAGAAGGCTAAGTCCACCATCGGGGTCATATCCAGCGATGGTCGGGCTCTTTTGGGTTTTACTTTAGGCATTATTCTTAATTTTTAATTAAATTTTAGATTGTTCTGTGCGCAGCATGACCGGCATTATCGTGCTCGGAAGCAAACGTTTGGATAATGCTGAAACCTGCTTCATCAATACTATGCGTAAGCGCATCAATTTTGCTGGTGAAGTAGTTGTAAGCAATAATAGCAATGGTAGAACCAATAATACCCAAAGCAGTATTAATCAAAGCTTCAGAGATACCGTTTGCCAGAGCTACTGCATCCGGAGAACCGGCAGTTGCCAGCGCCGAGAACGCTTTAATCATACCTAATACCGTACCAATCAGACCAACCAGCGTAGAGATAGAGGCAATGGTAGAAATAATTACCAGGTTTTTCTCTAACATGGGTAATTCCAGCGCGGTAGATTCTTCAATCTCTTTTTGGATAGCCAGGATTTTCTGATCTTTTGGTAAAGTTTGGTCAACTTCCATTTCTCTGTATTTGCCTAAACCGGCACGTACCACGTTAGCTACTGATCCTTTTTGGGCATCGCAGGCAGCTACCGCACCAGAAATATCGTTCTGATTTAATTTCTGACGAATAGTACGTACGAAAGTTTCTATACCTTTAGAACCTTTTGCTCTGCTGATGGTTAAAAAGCGCTCAATGGCAAAAGTTAATACCATTAAGTTCAAAGAAATTAACATGGGTACAATAATACCTCCTTTATATACTACGCCTAAATAATTGCCGGGCAGTGGGTGATTGTTAGGATCACCGCCTTCAAAGTTTGCCGGGTTACCTAAGATAAACATATAAATCAGGATAGAAACAATAATTGCTACAGGTATCACGATACTGGCGAAGATAGAGCCTACTTTTCCTTCTTGTTTGGTTGTAGTAGTAGTTGAAGTAGTAGCTGCTGGTCTTGCTGCATTCGTACTTACGGCATTCTTTTTTTCCATTGTTGTTGTAATTTAAAAGTTTAGTTGTTTGTGTTTGGGTTTTGATTTAATTAAATTGTTATAATATAAGTTCAAATTAAAGCAGACTTTTTGTATTTGCCATAAGTTGTAATTATTCTATTCTTTCTGCAAATATGTAAAAGAGAATGAATAATCAAAGTTATAAATACATTTTTATTAAAATATAGCAGGTTTTTCTTTCCTTATTACTTCACAAATCTAATTAAAATCAATTTTTCCGCAAATCCAAACAATTATTTATGTTAACAAATATTTAACAAATCTTTATGTAATATGAAGGTAAGTTAAATTAATTGTACAATGGTTGGAAAAGAGGCTCGATTATACAGCGAAATTTATGATTTTATTAATTTCTGATATAAATAAAGTTTGTTAATGGATTAACAAAGCCTTATACTTATATTTATGCTGTAAAGTTGAGCGGAAGGTTAAAAAATCAGGTTTAAGCAATGTAACCAGTTTCATTTTGATTTTATACAATATAAACGCTTAGGGCGATTTAAAATTGTTTTGCTTTTTCCCAATATTTGTCCATTTCCGCCAGCGTCAGGTCGGTTAGGCTTTTACCGTCTTTTGCTGATTCTTTTTCCATATACTGAAACCGGCTGATAAACTTTAAATTAGTTTTTTCTAAAGCTTCTTCCGGGTTTATGTCTACAAAGCGGGCAAAGTTGATGAGCGAAAAAAGTAAATCGCCAAACTCGCCGGTCGCTTTGTCCGGATTAGTAGGAGTTAGGTTGGTTGGTTCTAGTTCCTGTTTGAATTCGTGCAGTTCTTCCTGCACTTTACCCCAAACCTGTTCTTTATTATCCCAATCAAAACCTGCTCCCCGGGCTTTTTCCTGAATGCGCATGGCTTTTACCAATGCGGGCAAGGAAACCGGAACACCGCCCAGCACCGATTTATTGCCTTCTTTTATTTTTAATTTTTCCCAGTTTTGTTTTACCTCCTCTTCCGTTTCGGCTTTTGCTTCTCCGTATATGTGCGGATGCCGGAATATAAGTTTGTCGCAAAGGGCATTTAGTACATCATTCAGATCAAACAAGTTGGTTTCCGACGCAATCTTGGCATAAAACACCAGATGAAGCATCACATCGCCGATCTCTTTTTTCAAGTCCGGCATATCGTTGCGCATAATGGCGTCGGAAAGCTCGTATGTTTCTTCAATGGTTAAATGCCGCAAGCTGCTTATTGTTTGTTTCCGGTCCCAGGGGCATTTCTCCCGCAGGTCATCCATAATATCCAGCAATCGCTCAAAGGCCTGTAACTGTTTTTGTCTTTTTTTTACTTTTTCAGTTTCTTCCATTATTTATAAATTACCCCATCGTATAACGCATTTTCCTCCGTTTTCATCTGCAGCTGGCTCGGGAGTAAAGTGCTTGCCAGACTATTGGTGCAATTTATATCTTTAAGATGCCGGAGAAACTTAATTCCATAAAAGTTTTTAAATTATTTTTAAGTAACCATTAACAGTTGCTTAAAGTAGGCACATAAACTGCTCCGTTGCTGCTTTTCAGCGGGTAGCTACGCAAATCAGGGTTTATTTTCTTATAAATTAAAAAGTATATTAATTACTTTTGCACAAATTATATATAAAGTGGCTTTAATAAAATCTATTTCGGGTATAAGAGGTACTATTGGCGGCAAGGCCGGAGAAGCATTAACTCCGCTGGACGTAGTTAAATTTACCGCAGCTTTTGGTACCTGGGTGTTACAAAATGCTAATAATAATACCATTGTAGTAGGCCGGGATGCCCGCTTATCCGGCGATATGGTAAACAAACTTGTATGTGCTACCTTGCAGGGATTAGGTATAAATGTGATAGATGTAGGGTTATCTACTACGCCCACCGTAGAAATGGCCGTGCCGGCGCTGCAAGCCGGAGGGGGTATTATTTTAACGGCCAGCCACAATCCGAAACAATGGAATGCCCTGAAATTATTAAACTACCAGGGAGAATTTATTTCGGATGCTGATGGAAAGCTGGTGTTGGCATTAGCTGAACAGGAAGCCTTTGATTTTGCTACCGTAAACAAGCTGGGCAAATATATCCGCAACGAAGAGGTACTACAGCAGCACATTCAGGCAATATTAAATTTACCTTTAGTAGATACTGCCGCAATTAAAGCCCGCAATTTCCGGATTGCCGTAGATGCCGTAAATTCCAGTGGCGGCTTTGCCGTGCCTATGTTGCTGGAAGCACTGGGCGTAGAGCAAATAGAAAAGCTTTATTGCGAGCCGGACGGTAATTTCCCGCACAACCCGGAGCCCTTACCCGAAAATTTACGCGATATTTCAAAATTGATAGAAAAAGGCAAATTTGACCTGGGCATTGTGGTAGACCCGGATGTAGACCGTTTGGCGCTGGTAAGCGAAGACGGCAGCATGTTTGGCGAAGAATATACCCTTGTAGCCGTAGCTGATTACGTATTGCAAAAATCACCGGGCAATACGGTTTCTAATTTATCATCTACCAGGGCATTACGAGATGTTACCGAAAAAGCCGGCGGAAATTATTTTGCTGCGGCCGTAGGCGAGGTAAACGTAGTAAACATGATGAAAGCCCATAATGCCGTAATTGGCGGCGAAGGTAACGGCGGCGTTATTTACCCGGAATTGCATCATGGCCGCGATGCTTTGGTAGGAATTGCTTTGTTCCTTTCGCACCTGGCCCAATCCGGATTAACCACTAGCCGGCTGCGGGGTACTTATCCTAATTATTATATATCAAAAAATAAAATAGAGCTAACGTCCGAAATTGATGTGGACCAGGTACTGGACCGGGTGCAGGAAAAGTACGCCAAGCAGCCTATTAATACCATTGATGGCGTAAAGATAGAGTTCGATAAAGAGTGGGTACACCTGCGTAAATCTAATACCGAACCAATTATCCGCATTTATGCCGAATCGGACGCCATTGTTACCGCCGATCATTTAGCTAATAAAATTATTGCTGATATTAAAGAGATTATTAACTCCTAAATAAATTAGAAATTATGAATTAAAAATTAGAAATGAACATTTTTAGTATTGCACCTGGTCATTAAACCGGAAGGCCTATTTTAAATTCGCGATGTTCTTCTGACATATAGTTAATTTTTATTAAGAAGAACCAATCTCTAATTCATAATTTCTAATTTTTAATTCAAACCCATGCAGGTATACCTCGATAATGCCGCTACTACGCCTTTAGATAAAGAGGTTTTTGAAGTGATGGCGCCTTATATGCTGGAATATTTTGGCAATCCCTCGTCTATCCATTCTCATGGACGGCAAGTACGGGCAGCAATTGAAAAAGCGCGTAAAATTGTTGCCGGATTACTAAATACCTCACCCGCCGAAATATTTTTTACTTCGGGTGGTACCGAGGCCGATAATGCCGCTATTTTTGGTACGGTGCGGAGTCTGGGCATTAAACACGTTATTTCGTCGCCGCTGGAGCACCACGCGGTGTTGCATTCCCTGGAAGCTTTAGAAAAACAGGGCGAAATTGAATTGGCTTTTGTGCAGCACGACGCGAAAGGCGGGTTTGATTTAGAGCACTTAGAGCAACTTTTAGCTGAGCGACCGCAGACTTTTGTTTCTTTAATGCACGGGAACAATGAGATTGGTAACCTGAATGATATTGCAGCGATTGGGGAAATTTGTAAGAAGTACGGAGCAATTTTTCATTCCGATACGGTTCAGACGATGGGGCATTACCGGCACGATTTACAGCAACTGCCTTTGCATTTTCTGGTGGGTTCGGCGCATAAATTTCATGGGCCTAAAGGCGTAGGATTTATTTATATCCGGAACGAAATAAAAGTGCCACCGCTTATTCATGGCGGCTCGCAGGAGCGTAACATGCGCGGCGGTACCGAAAATATTTATGGTATTATCGGCTTGGCTAAAGCCTTGGAAATAGCTTACCGCGATCTGGACCAGCACCAACAGCATATTCAGGGCTTAAAAGACCGGCTTATTTTTAAATTAAAAGAACAAGTGCCCGGAATTAGTTTTAACGGGTATTCCGCAGAAGCCGATAAAAGTATGTACCATGTACTCAATGTAAGCTTACCGGTGTCGGAGATAAACGAGATGCTGCTTTTTAATCTGGATATAAATAAAATATCGGCTTCGGGCGGCAGTGCATGTACCAGCGGCTCCAATATTGGTTCGCACGTGTTGCAGGCCATTGGGTCCGATCCTAACCGGGGAGCCGTCCGGTTTTCGATGAGTAAATATAATACGGCCGCAGAAATTGATTATGTAGTGGCTAAGCTGGCGCAGCTATACCAGAAAGTATCCGTTTAAATTGATAAACATAATAATAGCAGAAGCCTGTCCGTAACCCGGACAGGCTTTTAACCGATAAGCCCGCAGACAAGAGACTTTTCCTTGCATTTAACTTATGGCCGAACTAGGTACCGATATAAACAAAGCTGCCGCTTTACTCCGGCAAAAAGAGTTAGTAGCCATTCCCACCGAAACGGTGTACGGCCTGGCCGCCGATGCTTTTTCCGAAGAAGCCGTTCTGAAAATATTTACCGCTAAAAACCGGCCGGCCTTCGATCCGCTGATTGTGCATACCCACAGCATTGCTGCGTTTAAAGATATTGCCGTAGAGGTGCCTGATGTAGCCTATAAATTGGCGGAAGCTTTTATGCCGGGGCCGCTTACGCTAATTCTGCGCCGGGCGCCCCAGGTGCCGTTACTGGTTACATCCGGCCACGATTCGGTGGGTATTCGCATACCGCGGCATCCGCTTACTTTAGATTTATTAAAAAGCCTGGAATTCCCGGTAGCAGCGCCGAGTGCGAACCCTTTTGGTTATGTCAGTCCTACCTCAGCCCAACACGTAAACCAACAGTTAGGCGACCGGATTCCTTATATTCTGGATGGTGGCAATTGTGAAGTTGGCATCGAGTCCACTATTATTAACCTGGTAAACAATGAGGTGGAAATTTTACGGCTGGGCGGTTTGGCTATAGAGAATATTGAACAAGTTCTGGGTAAAACCATTAAGCAAGTTAAAACTTCCAATTCTAACCCGCAGGCGCCTGGTATGCTCAGCAGCCATTATGCGCCGCGCAAAAAAGTAATTCTGGGCAGTATCGACGCTCATATAAAAGAATATAATCCGCAGGAAATTGGTATTATTTCATTTACGGAAGTATTTCCCTACATACCTGCTGAACACCAAGTGGTTTTGTCTTCGACCGGATCGGTGCCGGAAGCCGCCCGTAATTTATTTTCGGCTCTGCGCTATTTAGATACCCAACTGGTAAAGGTAATATTGGCTGAACTGGTGCCGGAAAAAGGTTTGGGACGGGCGGTAAACGATCGCCTGCGCCGGGCCGCATTTTAAAATGTAAAATTATATGAAAAGTATAGCTGTTTTTTGTGGCGCCAGTGCCGGCAACAATCCGGTTTATGTAGAGGCGGCGCACGCTTTCGGAAAGTTATTAGCAGAACAAAATATACGTTTAGTTTTTGGCGGTGGCAAAGTTGGCTTGATGGGCGCTATTGCCGATGCGGTACTAGCAAGCGGTGGTCAGGCGGTGGGGGTTATTCCAAAAAATTTGGTAGCCCGCGAAGTGGCCCATACCGGCCTCACCGCAATGCATACGGTAGAAACCATGCACGAGCGCAAAGCCCTGATGGCCGAACTGGCCGACGGATTTGTGGCCCTGCCGGGTGGCTTTGGCACCTTCGACGAAATCTGCGAAATATTAACCTGGAACCAGTTAGGAATTGTGGCCAAACCTTGTGCCTTTTTTAACCAGAATAACTTTTATAATGCTCTGATGCAGATGTTCCGAACGTGTGTGGCAGAAGGTTTTGTAAAAGCAGAACGCCTGGAAACTGTTATTTTTGAAGAAGACAGTGCTATTTTGTTAGATAAAATGCGAGCCTACCAGCCCTTACCTACCACCAAATGGATGAACATGAAGCAGGTGTAACCAGCGCGAAAAAACCAGGCCTGTTTTTTAGCAGGCCTGGTTTTGGCATCAAGTGTTGATATGGCTGAATTAGAAACAAAATAGCAATCTTTTTCTGCCTGCCTAAACCGGGTTAATTGCGCAGCACCATTTGCTTTACGGCTTCCACCCACAGCGGATGCGTATTTAAACTTTCTACCAGTTGCCAGTGTTCGCCGCCGGCGGCTTCAAACATCTCTCTAAATTCCCGTCCCACTTCCACGGTAGTTTCCAGGCAGTCGGCTACAAAGGCCGGACTAAAAGCCAGTACATTTTTATAGCCCTGGGCCGGAAAATCTTTCAGTACTTCGTCGGAATAAGGTTTCAGCCACGGATCTTTGCCCAAGCGCGACTGAAAAGCCACCGTATACTGATTTTCGTTTAAGCCCAGTTCGTTCGCGAGCAGGCGGGACGTTTCAAAACATTGGGCCCGGTAGCAGTAGCGGTTAAGTTTATGGTAAGTATTGCAGCAGGAGCCTAATTTGCAGTAATTTTTTGCGCTGCCTTTCAAAACATGCCTTTCGGGTATGCCGTGATAGCTGAATAATACATGGTCGTATTTTCTCTCTTCCAGGTGTTTGCGGCCAATAGCAGCAAAAGCTTTAATAAACAACGGATCGTTGCAGAAATTACTGATAAAGTTAATTTGGGGTACTATCCACCAATCCTTCACAATTTCCATAACTTTATCGTGCGACGTGCCGGTGGAGGCCGAAGCATATTGCGGATAAAGCGGCAGTACAATAATACGTTCTACCTGTTGGTCGCGCAGTTCTTCCAGGGCGCTTTTAATACTGGGGCTTTGGTAGCGCATACCTAAGGTTACATAATAATCATCGCCCAATTCTTTTTGTATTAATGCTTTTAAATCCAGGCCATAATACAAAAGCGGCGAGCCCCGATCGGTCCAGAGTTCCTGGTATATTTTAGCCGATTTCGGCGCCCGGAAAGGGGCAATAATACCATTGATAAGGCCATAGCGTTGGGCAAACGGAATATCAATTACCCGTTTATCCATTAAAAACTCCCGTAAATACTTGCGTACGGCCGGGGTTTGCGGATTGTCGGGCGTGCCCAGATTTATTAATAAAACACCAATTTTTCCAAAACGGGAAGATGCCATAAATATTTATAAGTTTTAAGTTATAAGAGATCAGTTTTATTGGCGTGCTTTATTGTCACGTTTAAACTTGCTCTTTCTAACTTAAATTATTGGATAAAATGCTTTTGCAAAGATACGCAGGTTCGGGTAAATAAAGTTTTCTTCTTAACAAAATGCCAGTCCTGATGTTTAATACCGCTAATATTTAAGATATAAAACCAACTACGAGCCGTAATGCAGTTTAAATAATGTATTTTTGCTCCCGCAAATAAAACAACAACGTTTGTTTTTTATTTATTGGTAAAAACATAAAGTAAAAAGAAAGGCAACATGAGCGAAACCCCACATAAGGCCGGCTTTGTCAGCATCATCGGGAAACCGAACGTAGGCAAATCTACGCTCATGAATGTGATGGTGGGCGAGCGCTTATCTATTATTACGTCCAAAGCGCAAACTACCCGGCACCGCATTATGGGTATTTTAAACGGCGACAATTTTCAGCTTATTTATTCCGATACGCCCGGTATTATTCAGCCCAAGTACGAACTGCACCAATCCATGATGCGCTTTGTGCATACTTCTTTAGAAGACGCCGATGTTATTTTATTTGTAACCGATATTTACGAAAAGCACGACGAAGAAGAAATTGTGCAACGCTTGCAGAAAGCGGAGGTGCCTATTTTGTTACTCATTAATAAAATAGACCTGGCCAGTTCCGACGATGTATTAGCCAAAATAGAATACTGGAAAGATAAAGTACCGGCCAAAGAAATTGTACCCATATCGGCTTTGGAGAAAAAAGGCACCGATAAGGTTTTTGAGCTGATTATGCAGTATTTGCCGGAACACCCGGCTTATTACGACAAAGACGAACTAACCGACAAGCCCGAACGCTTTTTTGCCGCCGAAATCGTCCGGGAAAAGATATTTCAGCTGTACAAAAAAGAAGTGCCGTACAGCTGCGAAGTTGTAGTAGAAGAGTTTAAAGAAGACGAAAAAATTATCCGCATCCGGGCCGATATAAACGTGGAGCGCAAAAGCCAGAAAGGCATTATTATCGGGCACCAGGGCGAAATGCTGAAGAAAGTAGGCACCCTGGCCCGCAAAGATATGGAGGAGTTCTTCGCCAAAAAGGTTCACGTGGAACTTTACGTGCGCGTAAACGAAAACTGGCGCACCAATGCCAAGGCGCTAAACCGGTTTGGATATACTGGTCAATAATCCACTGTCCTTAGTCCATGGTACACAGTTATGGTGGTGAAAACTGGAAATAATGAAGCATCTTTTTAGAATAATATAAGGAACTAATATCTCCTTAAATAGATTATTAAATACTTGTTTATGCATTATTAATCATAGACAAAATATAGTGAGCTGTAGGCAGAAAGCTGAAGCAAAAGTTAAATAAATTTCTAAATCCTTTTCGGAAACCCGGCCGCCAAAAACCGGGCTGAAAAGACAAAAACAACTTAAATGGCAAATATTGTAGCTATTGTAGGCCGGCCCAACGTCGGTAAATCTACACTTTTTAACCGCCTGGTAGGCTCGCGCAAGGCCATTATGGATAATTCCAGCGGCGTTACCCGCGACCGGCATTACGGCCACGGCGAATGGTGCGGTAAATTTTATACCATTATTGATACGGGCGGTTATGTGCATGGCTCCGAAGATATTTTTGAAGAAGAAATCCGGAAGCAGGTAGAACTGGCCATAAAAGAAGCTACCGTAATTTTATTTATGGTAGATGTTGATGCCGGCTTAACCGGGCTGGATCAGGAATTTGCGAATGTGCTGCGGCGCACCGATAAACCTATTTACATTGTGGCCAATAAAGCCGATACCAATTTGCGCGCTAATTTAACCGGCGAGTTTTATGCCTTGGGCGTAGGCGAAGAAATCTTCCCCATATCTTCGGCGAACGGCTCGGGCACCGGCGACTTACTGGACGAAGTAGTGAAACATTTCGAAACCGAAGATCCCGAAGATCCGAACGAAGGCATTCCGAAGATTGCCGTATTAGGCCGCCCCAACGTAGGTAAATCGTCTTTTGTAAATTTGTTGCTGGGCGAAGAGCGGAATATAGTAACCGATATAGCCGGTACTACCCGCGATGCCATTCACTCGCGGTATAATGCTTTCGGCAACGAATTTATTATTATTGATACTGCCGGATTGCGGAAAAAATCGAAAGTACACGAAGATATTGAGTTTTACTCGGTGCTGCGCTCGATTAAAGCCATGGAAGAATCGGATGTGTGTATTGTAATGGTGGATGCTACCCGCGGGCTGGAAGCGCAAGACGTAAATATTATCGGCCTGGCCGATAAAAACCGCAAAGGCATTGTTATTCTGGTAAATAAGTGGGACCTCATCGACAACAAGGAAACCAATACCATGAAAGAAATAGAAGACCAGATCCGGGAAAAGCTGGCACCTATGACCTACATGCCCATTATTTTTACTTCGGTATTAACGAAACAGCGGGTACACAAAGCCATTGAGACGGCCGTTCAGGTTTATCAGAACAAGATGCAGAAAATAGCTACGTCTAAATTAAACGATGCGCTGCTGAAAGACATTGAAGCCTATCCGCCCCCGGCTATTAAAGGTAAGTTTATTAAAATAAAGTACGTAACCCAAATACCAACGCATAATCCTACGTTTGCTTTCTTTTGTAACCTGCCCCAATATATCCGCGAATCGTACACCCGCTTTTTAGAAAATAAAATCCGTAAACATTTTGGATTTGAAGGCGTGCCGCTTAATGTCGTATTCCGGAAAAAATAATTTGTAATAATATATTTTTTATACTTCTCTTTAACAAACCAACATGAAACGATTATTGCTGTTAGTGCTAACGGCCGCTACCTTAAATCTTATGGCTTGTAACTCTAAAAGTTCGGAAGAAGGCAGTTCGGCAACGGATATATCTACCGAAGATATAAAGAACACCGCTACCGATGAGGCTGAAACCACTACTGCAATGATAGATTCTACTGCGGTTATTACCTCTGATACCAGCACGCACCAATAATATATGGTTGTAATTTTGAGCTTATAAAAGAAGGATGGTTGGTATTAGCCATCCTTCTTGGCTTTAAAAAGGTAGACTGTTGGTAAATTGTTACGGCAAACTAAAATTTTATTTCCGCGTTTTAATTATTAGGTCTGAACCATGCTAATTGCTTGTACAAAATAATATAAATAAGCCGGAAATTATGAAGCAGTTGTTTATTAGAATAATGATAATGAGTTTGTTTGGCTGGGCTACTGCGGCCTGTAGTGCTGATAAAGGAAATACCCACGAAGCAGAAACTGAAGCCGCCGAAGCCGCCGAAACACCTGCGGCCGAAGACGCTGCCGAAAACGAGGCAGAAACCATCGATTCGGTAAGTAATCAATAATATAAGTCCGAACTAATTATAATAACTGGCTTGCTGCTATTTGCTGAAAATGCACGAAAATGCAACTACAAAAGAGGCAAACAAAATAAAATTCTACTGAAATAAAAAAACCGGACATTTTATGGCCGGGCTTTTTTATTATATTTTAAAATAGGCAAAATCAACCAATTCTTTTCTGAATGAGATTGTTTACCCGGCTAAAAAGCGTTTGCGGGTCCTGCGTACGCCAATTTACATGGTCCAGGCTGCCGCCAAAGTTTATATAATAATCCAGGTTAAATTGCTTCATCTCATCCAATACAAAATCCTGGAAACTAATAGCCGTAATCCAGCCGTCTTCTACATCCTCAAACCATTCTTCGTAATAAGAGTCGTCGGAACCATGAAAGTTAAAAACGTTTTCACCGATCAGGATAAACTGTTTAATGCCTTCTTGCAGCATCGGGTCAATAATATTCCGCTTCAGGCTCATGATATCGTTGTTCAGCGCATCGTTCCATTCGCCGATAAACTCAATAATGCCAAAGCCTAATTCATAATCCACGAATAATATTTTCAGGAACAAGGTTTCCGACTCAATATCGTCCCACTGTGGATGGATATAATAACCGTAAATGGTATGAGTAAATTCAGAGAGATTATTTTCGGCGCCGTATAGCGGCGAGCGCGGATCTTCAGAAGCGCTGTATTGTTCAATCCAGTTATAAAAAGGCTCTATGGTATGCATAATAAATCAGGAAACAAGATAATTATTCATGGTTCTTCTTACTTCGTCCAGAAAAAGAGGTTGCTGCGTCTAAACAAATTTAACCAGTAGCATTACAGCCGTGCATGCTGATTGCCCGCGTATAATTACTGTTGTTATATTATACTGGCAAAGTTTTGGTGAAGAAAACGAAGATTAACCTGAAGATATTTTAGTGAGCACAAAAGGCATTTGCATGCGTAATTAAATCTAAACGCATTGGTTCTGCGGGTTGCGTAAATATTTTTATAATTAAACAAATCAGCTTTTAGATATTGTAAAAATTACAAATTGTTGCGCATAATATATTTTTTGTTTATAAGTTTTTTAAACAAGAGCGTATAAATACTAAAAGTTAAAAAGACTAAGGAGCAACGCCGTTAAAATTTTATGTAAGGGTATTCACAACTTTAAATTTTTAATAGTAGTTTTAAACGTTCGAGAAATCAGGTTTATCCAATTTATTGTTTAACCAAAACAAGTTTAATTAATCTAATAAAAATAATAAGCTATGAATAGAAAATTGCGGATGGGTATGGTTGGCGGTGGTAAAGGCGCCTTTATAGGCGCGGTACACCGGATGGCCGCCTCTTTGGATGGGGAAATTGAATTGGTTTGTGGCGCCTTTAGCAGCAACCCCGAAAGATCAAAAGAATCGGGCGAAGCTTTGTATTTACCGGCCGACAGGATTTACGGAAACTTTGAAGAAATGATCCTGAAAGAAAAAGAGTTGCCCGAAGGCGAACGCATGGATTTTATTTCGATTGTAACGCCTAACCACATGCACTTTGGTCCGGCCAAAATGGCTTTAGAAAACGGGTTTCACGTGGTATGCGATAAGCCTGTAACCCTGAACCTGCAGGAAGCCAAAGAACTGCAGACTATCATAGAAAAAACGGGCAAACTTTTTTGCCTTACCCATAATTACACCGGCTACCCCATGGTAAAAGAAGCCCGGGCCATGGTACAAAGTGGCAAGCTGGGTAAAATACGGAAAGTAATTGTAGAATATCCGCAGGGCTGGCTGGCCCAATTGCAGGAAGCTACCGGCAACAAGCAAGCCGAGTGGCGCACCGATCCGGCCCGCTCCGGGGCAGCCGGTTGTATGGGCGATATTGGCACCCACGCCGAAAATCTGGCCGAATACATTACTGGTTTAAAGATTACCGAACTCTGTGCCGACCTGACCACTTTTGTAGAAGGACGCCAACTAGATGATGACGGCAACGTATTGTTGCGGTTTGAGAACGGCGCTAAAGGCGTGCTGCATGCCAGCCAGATTTGTAACGGCGAAGAAAATGATTTTAATATCCGGATCTACGGCGAGTTTGGTGGCCTGCAATGGTTCCAGATGGAGCCCAACACACTGTATTATAAAACCAACGAAGAAGGCACCCGCCGTATCCGAACCGGCGTAGGAAATTTATCCGAAGTAACCAAAGCTAACATCCGTATTCCGGCGGGCCACCCCGAGGCTTTTCTGGAAGCTTTTGCCAATATTTACCGCAATTTTGCCCTGACTTTAAAAGCCCAAATGGCGGGGCAAACACCCGATCCGGTTTATACCGATTTCCCCGGCATTGAAGAAGGTATTCGCGGCCTGGCTTTTATTGATACGTGTATTGCTTCGTCGCAATCCGATCAGAAATGGACGAAGTTTGTGAGTTAGTCGATAATTCAATATTGATATTCTTTGATCTTGCTTTAGACGATTTAAGAAGTGAATCAAATTAAATTAAACGCTATTTTTCTCTTGATTTTAGGATGCATAGACTAATCATTAATCACTAACAACTAATTACTTTGTTAACTGCCAGATTAAAATATAAAACACTAAGAAGTACTAAATTCACCATAAATCCATCATGAAAAAAATAAAAGTAGGAGTAGTAGGTACCGGTTTCATCGGTCCGGCCCATATTGAGGCTTTACGACGGCTGCCCAACGTAGAAGTGGCCGCCCTGTGCGAAGTAACTGAAGAATTGGCGAAAGAAAAGGCCGAAGCCTTGGGCATTGAGCGGTATTATACTTTTGAAAATTTGTTGAAACAAAGCGACATTGTAAGTGTCCATATTTGTACGCCTAACTTTTTACATTATTCACAATCTAAAGCAGCTTTGCAAGCGGGTAAACACGTAATTTGTGAGAAACCTTTAGCCAAAAACCTGGAAGAAGCCGAAGAACTGGTAAGTATTGCTTCGCAAACTGGTTTGGTAAATGCCGTACATTTTAATTTGCGTTATTACCCGTTGGTACGCCAAATGAAAACCATGCGGGAAAAAGGCGAACTGGGCGATATTTATTCGTTTATTGGTTCGTACCTGCAAGACTGGCTGTTTTATAACACCGATTATAACTGGCGTCTGGAACCAGACAAATCCGGTGCTTCCCGCGCCATTGCCGATATTGGTTCGCATTTAATGGATGTGCTGGAATATATCACCGGCCTGAAAACTACTTCGGTGATGGCTGATTTTAACACGGTACATAAAACCCGGAAAAAACCTTTAAAGCCTTTAGAAACTTATTCCGGAAAAATACTGCAGCCGGAAGATTACGCCGATGTAGAAATAAATACTGAAGACCATGCCAACGTTTTGTTACGTTTCGATAATGGCAACAGCGGCGTAATTACGGTATCGCAGGTATCGGCCGGCCGCAAAAACCAAATGAAACTGGAAATATCCGGTTCGGAAGCTACTTTTGCCTGGAACTCCGAAGCGCCTAACGAAATGTGGATTGGGAAACGCGATGGCGCCAACCAGGTGTTAATGCGCGATCCGTCGTTGGTGCATCCGGAAGTACGTTCGGTTATTACGTTCCCCGGCGGGCACAACGAAGGTTTCCCGGATACTTCCAAGCAATTGTTCAAAGAAGTATACGCCGCCATAGAAGCCGGTAAGCAACCAGAAAACCCTACGTTCCCAACTTTCGCCGATGGTTACCGCGAATTACTAATCTGCGAACGTATCTTGGAATCGAACCAGAAACAAAGCTGGGTGGGCGTTTAGCCTATAGGAAGTTTAATTGTGTAAATTATATTAAATCCTGTTAATCTATACTGTGCAGGAACTTAATACGTAAACGGGAAGCAGCTTATAGCTGTCATTCAGAAGGAAACCTGTTAGCAGAACACCAACAAGTTTCCTTCTGAATGACAAAATTTGATTTTCTTAACCTTATTAAAGTAATTGTTACTTAATTGGCTTTTAACAGTATTTAAGCCTTTTTAAATATAATTTTATTATTAACTGTAGTCTGTGGTTTATAGACCGTTGACTAAAAAACTAAAAACCATGAAAGGACCCGGAATATTTTTAGCTCAGTTTTTGGGCGATGAGGCGCCATTTAATTCTTTTGAAAGCATCTGCCAGTGGGCGGCTGGTTTAGGTTACAAAGGCGTACAAATTCCTACCTGGGCTACGTCTATTGTAGATTTGCAGCAATTAGCCGAAAGCAAAACCTACGCCGATGAGTTTAAAGGCATAGCTAATGCGGCAGGGGTAGAAATTACCGAATTGTCTACGCACTTACAAGGGCAATTGGTAGCCGTTCACCCGGCTTACGACAGCTTATTCGATGGCTTTGCCCCGGAACAATACCGCAACAACCCGTCGGCTCGTACCGAATGGGCCGTACAGCAATTAAAATATGCGGCGCAAGCCAGCCAGAATTTAGGTTTAACCGCCAGCGCTACTTTTTCGGGCGCATTATTGTGGCATACCGTTTATCCGTGGCCGCAGCGCCCGGCCGGTTTAGTAGAAACCGGCTTTAAAGAATTGGCTAATCGCTGGTTGCCTATTCTGAATGCTTACGACGAAGCCGGGATAGATTTATGTTACGAAATTCACCCGGGAGAAGACCTACACGATGGCGTAACGTTTGAGCGTTTCCTGGAAGCTACCGGCAATCATAAGCGCGTAAACTTACTTTACGATCCGAGCCATTTTGTGCTGCAGCAACTGGATTACTTACAATACATCGATATTTACCACGAGTACATAAAAATGTTCCACGTGAAGGATGCCGAATTTAACCCCTCCGGTCGGTCCGGCATCTATGGCGGCTACCAGGATTGGGTAAACCGTCCGGGCCGATTCCGGTCTTTGGGTGATGGTCAGGTTGATTTTATGGGCGTTTTCAGTAAAATGGCGCAGTACAATTACGAAGGCTGGGCCGTGCTGGAGTGGGAGTGTGCCCTGAAACACCCGGAAGACGGTGCCGCCGAAGGAGCGCCCTTTATTCAGCAGCACATGATCCGGAGAACCGAGCGCGCTTTCGATGATTTTGCCGGCACTGGTTCGGATGAAGCTTATAACCGCAAAGTACTGGGATTAAGTTAAAATATTTGAGCCAGGCTTGTGTGGCCTTATTATGGGAAAAAGCCTGTTCGGGAAGAACAGGCTTTTTTATGTTTTTGTCTCTTAAAAATTAAAAAGCAGTTGTGTGCAGCCATTATAGGTAAGCATCATTATTGGTCTTTGATTATCATATTTAAGCATTTATCACCCACTACCCATTCATGATGATACCATGGGACTTAAAGAATATCTTGTCCGGATATTTCATACAATTCTAACAATTTAATTTATACTGGTTAAAAAGATATCCAGTTGAACAAATTTTTGTCGATAAAAACTTTAAATGCCGGTCAGATGCCGGTACCTTAAAATGGTCCAGATAGTTTGATTGCGAATTTGTATGATGATATGTCCTACTAATGAGGGAATAAAAAAAGCCGCTGCAATTCTGATGATTGCAGCGGCTTTTTATCGGCGTGTTACTATACCGGAAAATTATTGGGGTACAAAGGTAATAGTTTTGAGCAGCGCTCTGCCGGAAGTGCCTTGCGGACGTATAACAATGTAAATATCCTGCAGTTGATTACCGGATGTTTGCGAAAGTGGTACGCTGCCGGTGCTACGTTGCCGGTTGCCGGCAAAACTGATGGTGCCTTGGCCCAGTAAAGTCCCGGTTGGTTGATCCGCTCTAACTTCTACCTGGTAGTTGCCGTTGCCAGTACCGCTAAAACCAGTCAAGTCAATCCGGTTTATGCCGGTTAAATCCAGTTGCGTGCCTTTTAGCCAGCCCTGGCCGGCCATTACCAGGTAACTGGTGCCAGCGGAGTCTTTCTTCGGTAATCCGTTTACTTGCATAAAATCACCCACATCCATTATATTATTGCGCAAATAAATGGCGTTAGAGCCTGATAACGGACTAATACCCGAACCACCAGTATCGGAATAAGTGGCCAGCAGACGGAAAATATTATTCTGTTTTTTCTGCTCGTTAACAGTAGGCGTTATTTTACCAGCGGCTGGTAAAGAAGCTTTGGTATTTTCGACGTTTGCTAAAGATAAAATAAAGGTTACAATTTGTTTAACATTGTTTTGGGGCATGGTAAGGTGCGCCGGCATTACATTTTCGCCCCAAACACCGCTGCCTCCTTTTATAATTTTAGACGTTAAGTATTCCTGCGCCCGGGTATCTGTCTGGTATTTTTGCGCTACCTGGGTAAAAGCAGGCCCGATAGATTTTTCGGTGATACTATGGCAAGCTTTACAATCGGAATTCATCATAAGGTTTTTGCCTAATAAAGCTTCCGAAACAACTTGATGTCCCATAGAAGCACTTGCCATATCGCTGCCCTGAATATAATCGGTAGATACGTATAAGTTTTTCATATCTACTTTTGATCCTTTATCGGCTACTTTTACCTGGTAACTTACCGGCTTGTTCGGGAAGTAGAAAGAACGATTACCCTGCACGGCTATATTTACTACGGGCTGTTCGTTGCCGGCGTATACTTCAACGGTGTTGCTGATAGAGTTGGCCTTTTTGTCGTCCAGCACTTGTACACTTACCTTATAATCACCGGCTTTGTTAATGGTGTAATTCAGGCGAGGTTCGGTCGTCTCTTTTTTTACATCGTTAATGCGCCACACATACGTCAGTTTATCTTTTTCCGGATCAGTAGCTTCTATGCTGGCCGTTAAATTAAATGGTAAGTTACCATTAAGTTTATCTACTTTTAAGCCTGCTACTTTTGGTGGCCGGTTGCCGGCCAGGTAATCGATGCGGGATAACGCCGCATCCGGGTTTTTAGAAAACCAGCCTTTACCGTACTCCAACACGTAAAGGCGGCCATCCGGACCAACTTCCATATCAATAGCAGCCGCTAATTTGCCACTTTGCATAAAAGGCTCCATTTTGTCGTATTTGCCCTCCGGAGTAATAGACACAACTTTAATCCAATCCCGTACCCAGTCATAAATAAAGAACTTACCGTTGTAGTAATCCGGATAACGGGTTTCTTTCGGGAACATATCGCTGTAGTAAACCGGGCCGGCTTCGGCGTTACGACCACCAATACCAACTTCCGGGAAGTCCGGTGACTCAGTATAAGGATACCAGATAAAAGCAGGTTGAGCCGGCGGTAAATTAGTAATACCAGTATTGTTGCGGGATTCATTCATTGGTTTAGCCGGATCGAAAGCATCGCCGCTTTTACCGGTAGCATAATCGAACCGGCGGTAAGCGTAGTTATTACCAATAAACAAGGGCCAGCCAAAATAGCCGGCTTTTGCCGCACGGTTTACTTCGTCGTAACCGCGTGGGCCGCGGGTAGCCATGCTGTCTTCGCGGGCATCCGGTCCTACTTCACCCCAGTATAACACGCCGCTTTTCTGGTCTACGGAAATGCGGTACGGATTACGATGTCCCATGGTATATATTTCGGGACGGGTTTTAGCGGTTCCGGGCGCAAATAAGTTGCCTTCCGGTATTTCATAAGTGCCATCAGGCTTTATTCTGATCCGTAAAATTTTACCCCTTAGGTCATTGGTGTTACCAGATGAGCGGCGTACATCGTATTGTAAATGACCCGGACGGTCGTCTAAGGGAGCATAACCGCTGCTAACATATCGCTGGCCTTTTTCATCGAAAGGCGTGGAGTTATCGCCGGTTGATAAAAATAACATGTTGCCGGGACCAAAAGCAATTGAACCGCCTGTATGGCAGCAGATTTCGCGTTGCGAATAAAGTTGCAGAATTACTTTTTCAGAGCTTTTGTCGAAGGTATTGTTTTTGTAGGTAAAGCGCGACAACCGGTTTACTGATGTATCACTCGGACTGTAATAAACATAAATATAGTTGTTGTTCTTATAATCAGGATCAGCCGCTAATCCCAGTATACCTTCCTCGGAGTTTACGCCTGGGGTATTGGTTACGGAGTACACGTCTAAAGCGCCTACTTGTATAAGACTTTTATTTGCCTGGTTGTAAAGCATCAATTCGCCGCGGCGTTGGGCTATCAGTACATCCAGGTTAGGCAATATGGCCATCTCGGTAGGCTCAAAGAAGTTGCCCATACTTAAAGTAGTTTTTATAAACCGATCGTCTTCTGGTACGTTTTGGGTTTTAACTTTGGCATAATCCAAAGTAACGTTATTGCCTACAGCGTACTGAATGCCGCCTAATACATGCTTTAAGAATTGCGGATCGGCGTACGATTCGTCGGTATGGCCCAAGGCAGTATAAAAAGCCCGGCCGCCGTCGTATTCGTGGTACCAAACCATCGGGTGATTGTCGCCGTTCTGACCACCTTCGTAGGTTTTCTCATCAATGGTCATGATTACTTTAACTGCCGGATTTATATTCTTATAAGAATACCACTCATCAAATCTTTTCCATTTTTTAGGTAAGTGTTTGGTAGCTATGTTTTTGCGGTCTTTTATCAGTAAGGTAGCATTTTGCTGTTTTGGGTGGCTTAGAAACTGAGCACCTACCAGGCGGGTATACCAGCCCCAGTTGTATTCCGTATCGGCCGCCGCATGGATACCCATAAAACCCCCACCGGCCTGGATGTAGCGTTCGAAAGCGGCTTCCTGGTAATTATTCAGTACATTGCCAGTGGTGCTCAGGAAAACCACGGCTGCATAGTTTTTCAGGTTGGCATCGGTAAAAAAGGTAGAGTCCGTGGTTGTATCGGCGTCCATGCCATTTTCACTGGCCAGTTTCATCAAAGCTATATTGCCTTTAGCAATAGAAGCATGATGGTAACCATTGGTCTTACTAAAAATCAGAATTTTGGGTTTGGCTAAAAACTTGTTAAAAGCAAAGAGTGCAAATATTATGAAGGCACCAATGCTTCCGGCAAAAAGCCTGTTAGAAGATTTAATTTTCATTACGTCGGTCTATATCGTAAGCTGCTTGTTTGGGTGGTTATACTTATTCAACTAAATAGGTTCAAATTTATTATTAAATCGGTTAATATAAAATAATTATAAAATCTAATACCTATTTTTCTGCTATTTTCTATCTTTTAAATTACATACTTAATCTTGTTTTTTTAGTTTACGTGGTATGAAAAGTCTTGTATTGCTGCGCAGCATAAATTAATGGTCCAATTAATTATAATATTTACAATGTTTATGATAATACATTTTAAATCTTCTATTAAAAATCAAATATGCATGAATAATTACTAAAATAAGTATAGTGCAAAAATTTATAACTGAAATAATTTATAATAATTAGATTTAATTTATTTATTTTTAGACGAAATTGTCAGATAAAGCAGCAATAATGCAAATGAAAAAAATAAAATTATGGTCAGCTATAGCGCTGGCAATAGGTATTACTTTCTACAGTGCTTGTGTTTCTGCTGGTAATGGAGGCAAATACCAAACCGGAGATAATACGCTTACCTCCGCCGAAAAAAAAGCCGGATGGACCTTGCTTTTTGATGGTAAAACGTTAGATCAGTGGCGCGGGTTTAGAAAAGATAACGTGCCGGATGCCTGGCAAATAGAAAATGGCGCTATCACGCTTGCGGGCAAAGGCGGTGGCGATATTATTACCCAAAACCAATACGAAAATTATGAACTGATGCTGGATTGGAAAATTTCGGAAGGCGGCAACAGTGGTATTATTTATAATGTATCGGAAGATCCGCAATATGGGGCTACCTACCACACTGGTCCGGAAATGCAGGTGCTTGATAATGACCGGCATCCCGACGCAAAGATGGGCAGAAACGGCAATCGCCAGGCGGGCGCTAATTACGATATGATTCCGGTAGCTACGCCGGCGGTAAAACCCGTAGGGCAATGGAACCGGGTACGCTTGGTGGTAAATAAAGGCCACGTAGAACACTGGCTAAACGGTAAAAAAGTAGTGGAATACCAATTAGGCAGCCCCGAGTGGGAAGCATTGGTGAAGCAAAGCAAATTCGCCGACATGCCCGGTTACGGACGTATACAAAAAGGCCACATTGCCCTGCAAGATCACGGTGACAAGGTTTGGTATAAGAATATCAAAATCCGTCAGCTTTAATTTTTACTACTTTAAAATCAAGAGCTACTTAAGTCCCTTTAATACTTATCTTCCAATTTAAAACTTAAAAATTAAATTTAATGAACGAGAACATTAACAAAAGCGCTTTATTTTTAGGAAGTTGCTTTGCCCTCATTACCACTGGCTTTACCTTTTCCATCAGAGCAGGAATTTTACCCCAATTAGGGGCAGAATTTGGTTTATCTGCCGAACAATTAGGATTTATTAACTCTATGTGGTTCTTGGGTTTTCCTCTTTCTATGGTTATTGGGGGATTAGTTTACCATACTGTGGGTCCTAAAATTATTATGACCGTTGCATTCTTAGCCCACGTCTTGGGTATTGTACTAACCATATATGCAGGCGGATACACCGGCTTACTTATTTCTACTCTTTTTATTGGTATTGCCAATGGCTGTACAGAAGCTGCCTGTAACCCCATGATTGCGGATATGTACTCTGGTATTACACTGAATAAAATGTTAAACCGGTTTCACATGTGGTTTCCGGGAGGTATCCTGATTGGTTCTCTTATTTCCAAATTTATGACCGATTTTGGTTTTTCCTGGCAAACACAGGTGTGGGTTATCCTGATACCAGCCCTTACTTATGCGGTTTTATTTTTTGGAAAAGCTTTCCCAAGACCACAAGTGGAAGGAGCCAATTCTCTAGGACAAAACTTTAAGGCGATGATAAGCCCGCTTTACATATTCCTGATCGTATGTATGGCCTTAACTGCTATTACCGAATTTGGTCCTGGTCAATGGGTAGGAATTATTCTGAGTAGCAGCGGCGCAGAACCCATGTTAATCTTAGCTCTGACGGCTGGGTTAGTGGCTGTGGGAAGGTTTTTTGCTGGTCCGGTGGTGGGAGCACTTGGGCAAACGGGTGTTTTGCTGGGAAGTGCGGTTTTTGCAGCCATAGGCATTTATTTGTTCAGTACCGTAACCGGATCCATGGCGTATGTGGCAGCTATTATTTTTGCCCTGGGTTATTGTTATTTCTGGCCGGTTATGGTTGGGTCTGTAGCCCAGAGAGTTCCTTTGAGTAGCGCTTTGGGTATGTCCATTATTGGTGCGGTTGGCATGTTTTCCTCTTCTATTTTTCAGCCGATTATAGGAAACTGGATTGATAACTCCCGGGCAGCGTATACCGCCCAGGGACTTACCGGAAACGCATTAGAACTAGCTACCGGGCAAGAAACTTTAGTAAAAATGATCGCCTTCCCGGCTATTTTAATTGTGCTATTTACCATCTTGTTTTTCTGGCAGAAAAATTCCAAGAAAACGAAGGAGATGGAAATGGCGATGCATTAATAAACGGAAGGCACAGCCATATCCGGTCCGGAAATTTATAAAGTTGTATTGGGTGTGATTTTGATTGGTTTCTAAGTAAGCCGATAAAAAACACGTGTTGCACTTTACAATATTGCATGATGCCGTTAGTTATTGCGCTTTAAGCTGATGAGTAGCCTTGGTTTAGCCGGGTGAAACTGAAATGGTGAAATCAGTTTGTCGGTTTTCTGGCCTACTGGTATACTTAAAAAGTTAATAATATAATATCCACCACACAAGCCAAGGGCTGCTGATATATCGGCAGCCCTTTTTTATGTAGAAATGCTGCTTAAAATATTTTGCTGATTTCTTTTTCAGCAAATAACCATTAGCTTAACTATTTATGCTATTTCAATTGGAATGATTTCTCCGGAAAACGTATTGTTTAAAACAACGGCAAGCAAATATTTATTACAAAGAACAAGTTAAATGAAGATGATAAAGAATCAGACTTTGCATGGGTTTTGCGGCTATACAGCTGGCGTTATTTTGTCTCTGATTGTTTTAGGAGGTTGTACTACCAAAGAAACAAAAGACGTAAAACCCACAAATGCTCCTGCCCCGATAAGCCCGCCACCTACTACGGCGATTTCCGTTGATAATGCCGTGGAAGCCTACGGGCAAATAAAGGTGCTGGGAAATAAAATTGTTGATAGAAACAACCAACCCGTACAATTGCGCGGCATGTCTTTTTTCTGGAGCCAGTGGATAGGTAAATATTACACGCCGCAAACCGTAAAATGGCTGAAAGATGATTGGCGTTGTACGGTAGTACGGGCCGCTATGGCCGTAGACAACGAGGGTTATCTTACAAATCCTGATCTTGAAAAGCAAAAAGTAATAACGGTAGTAGATGCCGCTATTCAGCAAGGCCTTTATGTAATTATAGACTGGCACGACCACGAGGCCGAGAAACATACCGAACAAGCCAAAGTTTTTTTCTCCGAAATGGCCCAACGCTACGGCGACAAACCCAATGTAATCTATGAGATTTATAACGAGCCGTTAAATGTTTCCTGGGTTAATGTTATTAAACCTTATGCAGAAGAAATTATTCGGGTTATCCGGCAGCATGACCCTGATAATATAGTGGTGGTAGGTACCCGCAACTGGTCGCAGGAAGTAGACGAGGCTGCCAACAACCCGATTACGGGCGATAATATCGCCTATACCTTGCACTATTACGCTGCTACCCACAAACAATGGTTGCGCGATAAAGCTGCCGCGGCCCTGCAAAAAGGTATAGCCTTAATGGTTACGGAGTTTGGCACGTGCGAAGCCAGCGGCGACGGTTTCCTGGATGTAGCCGAATCGAAAGCCTGGTGGCAGTTTCTGGATGATAATAAAATTACCTGGGCTAACTGGTCGGTAGCAGATAAAGCAGAAGCAACGGCCGCCTTAAAGCCCGGCGCTTCTGCTACCGGCGGGTGGAGCGAAAGCCAGATTACGCCTTCGGGCATGCTGGTGCGGGCCGAACTGCAAAGCAAAAATCCTAAAAGCAAGTAAGATACCTTGCTTTAATAAAAATAAAAGATTATTATATAAACAGCCACTTAGCGAGTAAGGTCAGAATAGTAATAAGCTTTTTTATCTAAGTTGTGATAATACATTTGGGCACTTTCTTCCAGAAGTGGGCTGCAAATACTTTTACGTTTATTAAAACCGGAGAAAGAGATATTAGCCAGGTCCAGCACCGTATAAAAAGCATTTTCGGTACTGATTTTTTTTGCCTGGTGCTCCTTTAAAAGTTTTGTTTTTTCTTTATAAATATTGCTGTAATTATCCGAAGTCCAGATAAAAAAAGGAATGTGTAAGGTAGCGGGCGCCGGGGTTACGTGGAAATCCATTTTTTCATTGCTGAGATCAAACAAATCTTCTCCGTGGTCGGATAAGAAAGTAACCGTAGAAACCAACTGATACTTTTCCAGCGTGCCGATCACACTGTCTAAAACGTAGTCGGTATACCGGATACAGTTATCGTAAGTGTTAGATATTGCTTCTTTGCCGTCGGGTGAGTAGGGGTTGAGGTAGCCAATGGTATGGCCGGAAGGTTTAAAATAATCAAAACTTTTGGGGTAGCGTTTGGTGTATTCCCAGTGGTTGCCCATGGTATGCAGCACAAAAAATATATTCTGGTTATCAGCTGTAATAATACTATCTAACAAAGGCAATAATCTTTCGTCGTAGTAATCTTTTCCCTGGGAGTCGAAAGTTGCGGAATTAGTGGGGGAGAAGAGAGCTACATCGGCGGTTTTAGCGTGCAAATTAATGGTGCCGGACCAAAATATATCTTTATCGGTTTGATTGCTCAGCCAAACGGTTTTAAAACCGGCATCTTTAAAAGCCGACAAAATACTTTTTTCTTTAAACTGAACATCCATGTTGGTTGGATTTGCCCGGGTAATAATCTGCGGAACCGCCATCCACGTTAAGTTAGATCCCGAAATTGCCTGAGAAAACGGAATAAGATTTTGCCTGGCTTTTAAACGGGGAGAAGTAGGCTTGGAATAACCGTTAATTTCCCACCGGTCAAATCGCGCGGATTCGCCGATAATCAGCACGTAAACCTGCCGCTTGGATAAAGAATCTTTTTTAAAAGCGTTAAAGTGAAAATCTTTAGATTTACTTAAATTATTTTTTTGTTTAAAAGCATAAGCTTGTTCTAAACCGCTGAAAAGACCTAAGGGATAATTCTCTTCTAAAATTTCGACAGTTTGTAAGCCGTCATGATATCTTCTTACAACAAAGTAAATTACATTTAATGCCAGGGCCAGCGCCGAAATAATAGCGGCATATTTAAAAGGAATACGTTTTACCGAAAACTTCCAAGCCGGGAATAAATACAACAGCAGATAAATAAAAGAAACTGCTAAAAAAGGTTTAAGCAGTCCCCTGGTGGCTTCTCTAAATTCTGTTAAGTTGGTTTGTAAAAGAAAAGCGATTAAAGAGAAGTTCGGCCTGGTCTTAAACCAAATAAAAGCAATTATAAACAAAGGCGTTAAAAAGGCAAAAAAGCCCAGCAAATAGCAATACAGCTTAACGTTTTTATAAAAAAACACCAAAGGAATCAGAAATATCAGCCAGGAAATTACCAGCCGGCTAATAGATAGCAAGTATAATTCTTGATAGAAGCCAAATATGACATCGAGAATAGTAGGTAATAACAGGAAAAAAGAGATAAAAATAAAAGCAATAATCGCCCCAATAGAGCGCTTTGGCCGGGTGATGGGCAAAGGGTGTTCTGTCATTAAGAAAGAAGCTTAGAAGAAGAATTAGTCTCTAAATTTTTTTATAAAAATTGCTAATTTAATTATAATAACACTAAAATTAAAACTATTCTTAAAGTAAAACAGGATGAATTATATCAATTCATCCTGTTTTACAGTTGTTCTTATCTGGGTAAACATTATTTTTATAAATTTAACACAAATAAGTGCGCTCATTCCTCTTCTTCTGCATTTGCTTGTATTGCCAGTAAGTTATGGGCACCTTTCAGTGCAATTTTATTCGAAGTTTTTAAAGCCGGCGGCAAGTTTACTTCTATCGTATCCTGGTTTTTGATGCCGGTTTCAACCAGCGTTCGTTTGTACTGATGATTTTGTTCTTCCACAAAAATGTAATCTTTGCCTTCAAATTGTACCAGTGCCGTTTCGGGTAAAGCCGTAACTTTCGCCTGACCCGTTTGAATATGAGCTGTAACAAACATGCCCGGCAATAATTTAACTCTATTATCCAAAATATGGGCGTGTATCGGAATAACTTTATCGCCTTCTACACTTTTGCCCACCAACATAATTTCCGCTAATCTTTCTTTCGGATCGTTGGGTAACTGAAAGGTAAATTTTTGACCAATGCTTAGTTTATGCACATCTTTTTCGAAGGCATTTAATTTTATATGCAAATCCTGGGTATTTACCAGTTCAAATAAAATATCCGTGGCGCTTATCATTTTACCAATATTGGCATTTACGTTTTTTACAAAGCCGTTAATGGGCGAATAAACACTTATGGTTCGGCTGATTTTGCCATTATTTAACCGGTCAGGATTGATATTGAGCAGGAGTAGTTTTTGCCGGAGAGCGGCCTGGTTGTTTTTTAACAACTGCAATTCGGCCTGTACCTGCTGTAAATTTTTAAGTGCGGCTACTTTCTCGTCTACCAATTCTTTTTGCCGGGCATATTCCTGTTGGGCAAGCGTTATTTTGGTTTTGGTATCCAGGTAATCTTGCTGAATCTGAATATAATCGGGGTGCTCCAGCACTGCTAATACCTGGCCTTTGCGGATATGAACGCCCGGCATCAGGTCGGTTTGCCGGAGAAAGCCGCCGTAAGGCACCGAAATGCTCACCAATCCGGCCGGTGGCACATCTACTTCCCCCGATAATTGTAAGGTTGTACCCATGGTTTGTTCGGTGGGGCTTCCCAAAACTATTCCTAAATTCTTCGCCTGTTCGGCCGTTATTATTACTTCATCCGGATTAACGGCTTTTGTTTGGGCTGCTGAATTTTGTTCTGAACTTTCGTTAGTTTCAATTTCTGATGATTGGGCACAACCGCTTAGAACTAAATACCCAACCAACAGCAGGGAAATATATTTTTTCATTTTTAAATGCCTTTTAAATATTGGAGTTGATAATTATTTAACCGGTATTCCAGGAGCAACTGCAGGTAATTTTGCTGAATGCGCAGCACCTGATCGGTGGCCTGTAAATAATTGAGATAACCGGTTTCGCCGCTGCGATAGGCTTTATCGGCCTGTTTTAAGGTTAGGTTTGCATTTACTATTACCTTTTCCTGATAAAAATTGAGGCTGTTAGCCAAGCGTTGGTTATTTTCCTCCGCCGATTTTAACTCGTTTTGCAAAAGTATTTGCTGGTTGGCCAGGTCGGCCTGTACCATTTGTCTGTTTAAGCCGGCGGCTTTTATGCGGGCAGATTGAGCCCCAAAATAAAGCGGCAACGCAATTCCGGCTTCAAAACCCTGGAAGCGGTCTTTACGGCTAAAACTTTGTTCCTGACCGTTTATTTCGTAGGTGCCGGCCAGCGATTGGTTGAAATAACCCAGTGAGAAATCAGGCGTTAATTTGCTTTTTTCCAGTTTTTGCTCTTGGGCGGCTACGGCAATTTGTTGCTGGTAAACCGATAAAAGCGGATGACGGGCTTCTTCCGGCAATTTCTCGTCCGGAGTTTTTGGTTGGTTTAATTTTTCCGGAATAATATTTAAAGGCTGGGGCGCCTGCACCAAGGAATTTAAGTTATTCAGTGTCGTATTTATAGCTACTTCATTTTGGCTGATCCGGTCCGCTATTTCCAGGCGTTGAGTTTCAGCGGTGGTTTTTTCCAATAGTCCGCTTTCCCCGGTCCTGAATTTTATGTCGGCGGCGCGCGCCAAAACTTTAAAAATACTGTCCTGCCGGTGCAATAATCCGTTTAGTTCATGGAAGTAAGCTAATTGGGCGTAAACCTGTTTTATTTGGTATTCCAATTCATGTTCCTGGAAAACTAATTGTTGCTGGCTTAAAATCTTTTGTTCGGCTAACAATTTACCCTGCGATTTCCAAACGGCGGGCGAAGAAAAGTTTTGAATAATGCCAAAGCGGTTATCTAACAAGGGGCTGTTTAATTTGCCTTGTGAATAGTTGATAGTGGTTTTAGGTAGATCGACGGCGGTTTTCTTTAAACCGGAACTTAAATCTACCGCCAGTTTATACTTCCTGATTTCGTTGTTATTTTCCCGGGCAAGTTGCAGCACTTCGGCTAAACTTTTGGGTTGAGGTTGTTGGGCCGATACGGTTAAAGGAAAAAAGAGCACCAGCACAACGACCAGCTTTTTTACAGGTTTATTGGCTTTAAATCCGTTTTCGGAGAAATAATAGATAACCGGCAACACCACCAGCGTAAGCAAAGTAGCCGAAATTAAACCTCCGATAACTACTGTAGCCAGCGGCTTTTGCACTTCGGCCCCGGCGGAGGAAGAAAGCGCCATCGGTAAGAAACCCAAAGAGGCAACTGTTGCTGTCATAATAATGGGCCGCAAACGGGCAGCTGTACCTTGTTTAATAATTTCTTCAACATTTGTAAGACCGCTGACTTTTAACTGGTTAAAATAGCCAATCATTACAATGCCGTTTAGTACCGCTACGCCAAACAAAGCAATAAATCCCACTCCGGCCGAAATACTAAAAGGCATTTCCCGTATGAGTAAGGCAAAAATACCTCCAATAGCCGAAAGCGGAATGGCCGTAAAAATAAGAATAGATTGTTTAATAGATTTAAAAGCAAAGAACAGCAAGACAAATATCAGGAGTAAGGCCAACGGAACGGCTACCGATAACCGGTTTTTGGCTTCAATCAGGTTCTGGAACTGACCGCCGTAAGTAATGGTGTAACCTACCGGAAGCTGCAGGCTGTTTCCTACTTTACCCTGAATTTCGTCCACAATACTTTGCACGTCGCGGTTGCGCACATTAAAGCCCACGGTAATCCGGCGCTTCGCGCCATCCCGTTGTATTTGGTTTGGGCCATCTTTCATTTGTACCGTTGCCAGTTGCTCCAGTGGTATCTGAAAACCGGCGGCATTGCTCACAAAAAGGTTCTGTACATCCGTAATATCCCGCCTGTTTTGCTGGTTTAAGCGTACCACCAGGTCGAAGCGTTTTTCGCCTTCGTACACCTGCCCGGCTCCTTCGCCGGCAAAAGCCGCCGTAACGGTGCGGTTTACTTCCTGGATGCTCAGGCCGTAACGAGCCAGGTTAGCGCGGTTATATGCTACCATTATTTGCGGCAGGCCCGTCATTTTTTCTATGTATAAATCCTGGGCACCTGCTACCGGTTGAATAAGCCGGCCTAATTTTTCGGCATATACCGCCAGGGTATCCAAATCTTCACCGTAAATTTTTACCACTACATCTTGCCGGGCGCCGGTCATTAATTCATTAAACCGCATCTGAATGGGTTGCTGCACGCCAAAGGAAGCCTGCGGTAAGTTTTCCTGTAGGATTGCGGATATTTTGTTCGCTAATTCTTCGCGGCTGTGGGCACTGGTCCATTCGCTCTGGTCTTTCAACACCACAATCATATCGCCTAACTCCACCGGGTTAGGTTCTGTCGGCACTTCTGCCGAACCGATTTTGGTTACTACTTTTTCTATTTCGGGGAATTTCTGCTTTAACAGACCGGAAGCTTTTTGTACTACCGTAATGGTTTCGTTTAAAGAGCTGCCGGTAAGCACCCGGGTTTCAATGGCAAAATCACCTTCATCCAGCGAAGGAATAAATTCGCCGCCCATGCGGGAAAATAAAAACAGCGACAAGGCAAATAAAGCAACGGCAATAGCCAGTACCATTACCTTCATCCGCAAAGCAAAATGAATTAAGGGCTGATACGCCCGGTTAATGGCGTTCATGATGCGGTCCGAAATATTTTCTTTATGTTGGGTGCGGCGGCTTAAAAACAAAGAAGCCATCATGGGTACATAAGTCAATGATAATAAAAAAGCTCCCAAAATGGCAAAAGCTACCGTTTGCGCCATGGGTTTAAACATTTTTCCTTCAATGCCGACCAAAGCCAGAATGGGAAGGTATACAATGAGGATGATAATCTGGCCAAAAGAAGCAAAGCCCATCATTTTGCTTGCCGAATCATATACTTCTTCGTCCATTTCTTGCGGGCTTAGCTTTTTAATTCCGGAACTATGATAGTTACTCAGCTGAATGCGGTGAATAACACTTTCGACAATAATAACCGCTCCGTCTACAATTAACCCAAAGTCCAGCGCGCCTAAACTCATTAAGTTACCCGATACGCCAAATACATTCATTAAAGAAATGGCAAACAGCATGGCTAACGGAATAACCGAAGCCACCAACAAGCCGGCCCGCAGGTTACCCAATAAGAGTACCAATACAAAGACCACAATCAGAGCGCCTTCAGCCAGGTTTTTTTCTACGGTACTAATGGCCCGGTTTACCAGCTTGGTGCGGTCCAGGAAAGGCTCTATTTTTACTCCTGCCGGCAAAGTTTTCTGGATATCGGCAATTTTCTCTTTTACCGCTCTAATTACTTTGGAGGAGTTTTCGCCTTTCAGCATCATGACAATGCCGCCAGCTACTTCGCCTTTATCGTCTTTTACCATGGCGCCGTACCGGATAGCAGAACCCATGCGCACGTCGGCAATATCCCGGATTAAAATAGGCAAACCGGTGGCGGTATTTTTAACTACAATCTGGCCGATATCGGTGGTGTTTTTAACCAAACCTTCGGTGCGAATGAAATAAGCATTGGGATCTTTTTCGATGTAAGCGCCGCCGGCATTGGCATTATTATTTTCGAGGGCCTCAAAAACCTCGGTAATGGTAATATTCATGGCGCGCAGCTTGGCCGGATCGAGGGCTACTTCGTATTGCTTTAAATTTCCGCCAAAGCTGCTTACCTCGGCTATCCCGGGCGTACCCAACAATTGCCGCCGTACCAGCCAATCCTGAATAGAGCGTAATTCGGTAGCCGAATATTTAGTTTCAAAACCTTTGGTAGGATGCAGCTCATACTGGTAAATTTCTCCTAAACCCGTTGAAACCGGGGCCAGGAAAGGAGAACCCACGCCGGGCGGAATCTGTTCTTCGGCTTCTTTAAGTTTTTCGGTTATTTGCTGCCGGGCCCAGTAAATATCGGTTTCTTCGGTAAAAACAACCGTTACCAGGGAGAGTCCAAAACGGGAAAAAGACCGGATTTCGAGGATATTCGGTACGCTGGACACCGAAAGCTCCACCGGAAAAGAAATAAGCCGCTCTACTTCCTGTGCGCCCAGCGAAGGCGACACGGTAATAACCTGCACCTGATTATTGGTTATATCGGGTACCGCATCAATGGGTAATTTGGTTAAATTATAAACGCCCCAACCAATCAGGGCCAAGGTCATGAGCCCGATAATGAGTTTATTCTTTATCGAGAAATATATGATTTTATTAAGCATAAAGAAATATTTATTACCTGGTAAGCAGGTAGTAATAAGAGCAAAAATCACCAGCTACCTGCAGGGAAGCCCGATGTTGATTTAATAAAAAATAAAACACAGGAAAGCATGCTTCTTTCAATCGGCCGCGCTTTACGGCCAGTCAAGAACATGTTGGCAGGAAATTAAACTATTTGCGGAGGTTGCCAGATACTACCGGTAAACTGGCCGGATATAATAAGATCGGAATGAATAAAATGCTTTTCCGGGGTAAAAACCAGCAATGTTTGCTGGCACTGGAAAACAGGGGTACTGACAAAATAATCGTAGGCAGAGTTGCCCATTTGCTTAAAAGGCAGGTTTTCGTGCTTCTCCGTTTCTTTTTCATCGGAACAAGCATAATGCATTTTTAAGAAATCAATAAAGCCAAGTTGGTTATTGGTTTTAGTTGCTAATTCCTGGAAATGTTGTAATAATGAGGAAATTTTGGAAAGCTCATGAAAATCAGAGTTAGGCAGCAGCGAGCCTAAAAATATGAAAACTATAAAGAACTTTACTCTGAATTTCAAATTTCTTCTTTTTAGAAGAATAAAATTAGAAAAATTATGACAGCGGAACAAATTAATTTTAAACTTTATAAAAATGCTATTGTGAAATGGGATTTTATTATGCTTTGATTATTATATTTCTATAGATAATTTTTTATAAGAGAACGATAAATTAATAGATGTTTAGGGAGTCAGACTGACCAGATTAGTATGAAACTGCGGAAACACAGGGTTGCGGATTCCAATTTTTTAAAGGTTAGATCGCCCTTTTGTAAATATATTTAATGAGAATAGGTGCAAATTTTTGGTAATTAATAAAGCATTTTGATAATTAGCGTGGCGCATGTTGTTATCTGCTTTCTGATATTGCCCAGATGCAATGCACATAATTATCCTGATTTTATTTATAGTTCAGATAGGCTCTACCTTCAAAAAAATTATTAAGTAATTATTTAGAATACCTTCCCACGTTAATTCTATCATAAATAAATTTGGCTAAATATTCCGAAACCAAAGCTGTCATTAGCTTTTCGTTTGTAAGCGCTTCTAATCCTTTTTCCTGATTCATATCTAATCTGTCTATCCAGGCTTGGGTTGCCAATGCTTCTAAACTACCTTTTTTAAAAGCTTCGAACGAATTATTTTTTGCCTGTTTATAGATTATTTCATTCTGAATCAAATCCATGCCTACTTGGTCAATCAATAAACGATCTGTAGCAGTCCATTCAGTGCCCAGCCGGGTGTTTATTTGTTCCAGGATTTTAGAAAGTTCGGCCTGCTCTTCTTTTTCTTTCCTAATGCCTGCTTCCGTACTGGTGGGTAAGCCATATTCGGCCTGATGTTCCAGAACAATGTTGGTTTCACTAATTTTGTGCAGCCGATAATATTGTAGAGCTACTTCATCATTTAGTTTAAAGCGGTCTTCCAGCGTTTTTCTGGGCAGCTTATTTAGGAGCAAACGGCCATAGGTGTAAAGCTTTTCTAATCCGGTATCCTGAAAAGGCATAATCTGACTTAAAAAAGAATAAGCTCTGGTAAATACCAGGAGTGTATGTTTCCAGTCTTCCTGCTCTTCTTCGGATTCAATGGCTTTAAACCGGTCTACGGCCGGGTCAATGTAAGAATTAAGTAGGGCATGAATCTTTTTACTGTGCAGGTCGGCTGACTTAAAATATTCATCTGAAAAAGCATCTACTTCCGATTGCCAGATTATTTGCTTTTCCTCAATAAGGTTCTTTAAATCATATAACCGATTCGGGTCTGATTCTTCGGTAATGCCGGTAAGCTCGTAATAAGGCTGGAACGAATCTTTTATTTCTCCTTCTTCATTGGCGAAATCTAAAACAAAGGTATCTTCTTTGCCAAGATGCATCCGGTTGAGCCTTGATAAAGTTTGTACCGCCTTTACGCCGGAAAGCTTTTTATCTACATACATGGTATGCAGCAAGGGTTGGTCAAAGCCGGTCTGATATTTATCGGCAACTAATAAAATCTGATATTCATCGGTGGTAAACTTATCCGGCAATTCTTTTTCTGAAAAACCATTTAACTTGGCTTCGGTTACTTCATCAGGTAAAGAAGAGTCTTTTACCTTACCTGAAAAAGCTACCAGGGCTTTAATATCGCTGTAATGGTTCTCCTGAATGTATTTCTTAAATTCGAGGTAATACCTGACAGCATGGAGCCGGGAGCCGGTAACTACCATTGCTTTGGCATTTCCGCCAATTTTATGTGCCACAACCTGCCGGAAATGCTCTATAATTATTTCCGTTTTTTGCGCTAAGTTATAAGGGTGCAGGGAGAGAAAACGGGCAATAGCCCGGTTAGCTTTTTTCTTGTTTACCTTCGGGTCTTCTTCAATTTGCTTAGATACTTTAAAGAAGGTTTTATAGGTCATGTAATTTTTAAGCACATCCAGGATAAAATCTTCCTGTATGGCCTGCCGCATGGAATATAAATGAAAGGGTTTAGGTTTATTTTTTCCTTCTTTAATACCAAATACCTCTACCGTTTTGGCTTTGGGTGTAGCGGTAAAGGCAAAGAAGCTCATGTTCCTCTGTAAGCCTCTGGCCTGCATAGATTGCCGGATTATATCTTCGGTGTCTTGTTCTTCGGCTTCTTTTTCTTCCTGCAAATTAGAAGTTGCCAGTACTTCTTTAAGTTTTTTAGTTGCTTCCCCACCTTGCGAACTGTGTGCTTCATCTACTATTACCGCGTAAGTTCTATTCGGCAGGTTTTTCACTTCATCTAATACGGCGGCAAAAGGGAATTTCTGTAAGGTAGTAATGATAATACTATTGCCGGTTTTAATGGCTTCTGCTAATTGGCCTGAACTTTTATCAATCCGGATGACTACACCTTGTTTGTGCTCAAACTGGTAAATAGTATCCTGTAGCTGTTTATCTAAAACCCGGCGGTCGGTAATAACGATAACCGAATTAAATACTTTCTGGTCGGTAGCATCGTGTAAACTGAATAGGCGGTACGCTAACCAGGCTATAGAATTTGATTTACCAGAACCCGCCGAATGTTGTATCAAATAATTTTTGCCGGAACCATTTTTCTTTGCATCTTTTGAAAGCTCCCTGACAACATCTAACTGATGATAACGGGGAAATATAACTTTCTCTTTTTTGTAGGTAGTGCCCTTCTGTTTATACTCGTCTTTCTGTACGTGCATAAATTTGCCAATAATATCTAACCAGCTATCTTTCTGCCAAACGTATTCCCATAAATAACTGGTTTTATAACCTTTAGGATTAGTTGGGTTCCCGGCCCCGTTTTCAAAACCTAAATTAAAAGGCAAAAAAATGGTTTTCTCTTTATCTATTTTGGTGGTCAGGTAAACTTCATCGGTATCAACGGCAAAGTGTACCAGACTTCTTTTATTAGGCTGAAAAAGTAATTCGGCGGGGTTGCGGTCTTCTATGTACTGCTTTTTAGCATGGGCAGTACTTTGTTTGGTAAATTGGTTTTTAAGTTCTACGGTTGCAACCGGTAAGCCATTCAGAAAAAGTACCATATCTAAAGAGTTCTCATTCTTTTGGCTGTACTTTACCTGCCTGGTAACAGATAATATATTTTGATTATAAAGCTCTTCTGTATCCAGGTTAAGGGCGGTTTCCGGCTTAAAGTAGGTCATATCATAAGAAATGCCATTATCGGTGAAACCGTTACGAATAACGTCTAAGGCACCTCTTAACTCTAATTCTTTGTTTAGCCGTTGCAGGAGTTTGGTCTCTGTATCGGCATGGTGCAGGCTTTCTGATTTTTGCCATTTACTAGGCTGGCTAATGCGTAGAAAGTCAAAAAGTAGCTTTTCATCTACGGCAAAAACTTTGTTATAATTGGCAGCACTTCCTTTTACATAGCCCGATTGCAGCAATACGTCTTCAATGGCTTCTTCAAAGGCGAGTTCGGTGTGTAGTTTTGTGGGCATGTTTTAGTTGTATTGGCGCATTACATCTGGACTACGCTATAATTATAGACCTTTTGTAAAAAATAATTACTGCCAGATAGGTTCAGTTTGCCAGTTGTTTATAAAACCTACTTTGTAAACCGGAATATTAGGGTTTTCTCCAATCAGTTCTATGATTTTATGCTTAATCTGATGATTGGGAGTTACTTTGTTGCATAAATAAAGCATAGCCGTAATAATGTAAAAAGGCTTCTTCATTTGTACACCCGTAGGATTTTGCCGTAACCATAAGCTGGCCGGGTTTATTAAATGCCTGGGTGTTTTTACCATATTTCTATTCCATAACCTGGAATGATGCGCAATGATATTTCTAACGTACACAATTGCCTCTAACCAACTCGATAATTCCGAATGTAACCTAAGCCCCATTTCATTTGCAATTTTAGCTTTTTCGGGCAATTGATGGTGAAGATTTTTATAGATTTTGGATAAGGTGCCCATAGAGGCCACTTCCATAATTTTCCAGGTATCCGGCTCTAAATGCGGATAACGATGTTTATGGTCTTTAATAAAGATTTCGTTACTTCTTTTAAATTCTTTTTGCAGGTCGGTTAGTAAATCCGTATGCATCTGCACATTATCAACAATGGTAGTATTAAGATGCCATAACCCGCCATAGCTTTGCGACAAAAAATAAATCATTTTGGTACGCAATGCTATCTCTATGCGCTCGATGGCATCGAAGAGAATTAATCTTAATTTCCTGTCGAAAGTGTAACGGTCTAAAACAGCCTCAAAGTAAGAACCAGGTTTAAAGGTATGGTTTACGAAATCTGATTGCATATCCCACCAGTACCCTTTTAACCGGTAATAGCTAATGTTTAATAAGAAATGAGGGGCTTCTGCTTCGTTTTTAAAAAGCAGTCCTCTGTCTTTCAGTAGCTGTATTTGTTGCGCTACGGAATAGGAAGGTTTGTTTCCCATAGCTATAAAAAAAATGACCCGCTTGCAGTTCTTATGGTATGCAAAGCGGGTACTGTTAATGCAAAGGTAGTAAAATTCTTTCTTAATTGCAACACTTGTTGCAAATTTAACGGAAAAGAAGGTTTATGGTTTATAAATTAGGGGTATAAAGGAAACAAAAAGATAATGCGGCTCTACTATAAATTAAGAGTGGAACTATGCTTCTTGTACATCTATTTTACCGGTTACAGCTTCAAAAATAAGAGCTTTTTTATATTCAGAAAGCAGCTCTATTTCCTGCTTTACCAAATGTATTTTGCTGTTGATTTTGGCTGTTTCAGTTTCAATGTGGTTTACAATAGCAGTTTGTTCCGAAAGTGGAGGTACTGCAACTAACAATTCCTTAGTCTTTTCTTGATTTAGAATAGAAAGAGTTGAGGCTACAGATTGCATTTTAATTATCGAAGAAAAGCAATCCAAAAAGTAAGCACCAAAAAAAGGCAGCATTTTATTATCATCAAATGTAATAGAATTTATCTGTTGGTTTGAAAAGCAAGTTTCAAGAACTATACCTATTTTACCTAAAGTTGCACCTATAGATACTAATAAAACAGTATAGGGGGCATACAACCTTAAACCCTCCTCATCAACAGCACTTTGGCTAATTTTTCGAATTGAGTTTTCTAAAATAATATTTGAACCAAAATCTCCAGGGGTGAACCAATCATAATCTTCTGAAAGATAATATTCTTCATTGCTAGTAGGGGGAGTTTTTCCAGTTTGAATAGCATTAGAGATATATTTTAACTTCTTTACTTCCCAATGTGCTGGAATATCGCCTAACCAATCTATACCGGAAGGTGTTAGCTTTGCATCCGGGTTTAAACCTTTAGTAACAGCTTCATTGATAAGAGCTTTTTTCTCTTCTTCAAATAAGGTAATAAGCTGCTTTTTATCCGCCATGGCTTGGTCTATTTCGGCTGTTTTATGGTCAAGAAAATTTGCAATAGCAGTTTGTTCAGAAAAGTTGGGGAATAAAGAAATATAGTCTCTTAATGCTTGAGTTGGTAATTCAGTAAAAGTTGTTCCTTTACCCAATGCTTGTATGTCTTCTTTCGCAGATAAAAAGAAATAATAGTAAAAATCAGAATATATTTTCTCAGGAAATATTACAGTCTTACATCCCTGATTTGTACATGCTTCTATTAATAATTTACCTAAATGCCCGATTGGAGCTCTGCTTGAAATTACAATTGAACCTTTAGGTGCTAATTTAGTCCCACAACTGTCAAAGCCTTCTTTTGTAATCTTTCTTTTTGAATCATTGATTTCTTTTGTTAAAAGTTTTCCTAAGTCATCTGTCGTAACCCAATAGATATCTCCATCCCAAAATTTTTCTTCTGAACTGCTTGGGGTTGAACCAGAAATTACTGTTGAGAAGTATTTTAACTTCTTTACCTTCCAATGTTGCGGAATTTCCCCTATCCATTCAATGCCAGAAGGTTTATAACTCATGTAGGTTCTCATGCTTCCAATGCGTTTTGGATAACATTATGCGTTTTTTCTTCCAAGGCTTCGATGTCGGCTCTTATTTCAACTAAATTTCTAAGCGGTTTGTACTCGTAAAATTCCCGGTTAAAGTTTATTTCGTAACCGCGTTTGCTTTTGTCGTGATCTATCCAGGCATCCGGCGCGTGGGGCAATACTTCGCGCTCAAAGTAGGCTTTTATATTTTCTTTGAGCGGTATATTTTCGGCATCCCTTAAATTAGTATCGGGCTTAAACCCGCCTTTTTTGTCGGGTACTGGTTTGCCATTTTTATATTCCGGCCTTTCTACGGTAATGCGGGTATAGCCAAAATCGGCATTATCATAAATCTTGCAATATTGGTTTGGTTGGAAGTCGCCGTACAAATGCGCAATTTCGTTTATTTGCTTATCGGTAATGTAGTTGCGCTTATTATTCAGGCTGCGCTTCATTTTATGGCTAAAGGAAGCGGCGTTTAGCAGCATAATTTTGCCTTTATGTTTCTTTACATTGGTAACTACCCAGATATACGTAGTAATGCCGGTATTATAAAACAGTTGGTCGGGCAGGGCTATTATACCTTCCAGCATATCGTTTTCAATTATCCATTTCCGAATATCAGAAGGGCCGCTACCGGCACTACCGGTAAACAGCGGCGAACCATTAAAAACAATAGCCAAACGGCTGCCGCCTTCTTGCGGAGCCTTCATTTTGCTAACCATGTGTTGCAGGAACAGTAAAGAACCATCACTGATAGAAGGCAAACCTGCCCCGAAACGGCCGCCAAAGCCTTTTGTTTCGTACTCGTCTTTCACTACCTTTTCCACCTTTTTCCAGTTTACGCCAAAAGGCGGATTAGAAAGCATATAATCAAAATTTTCAAACTGGAAGCGGTCTTCGGAAAAGGAATTGCCGTGGCGGATGTTTTCCGGGTTTTGGCCTTTAATCATTAAATCGGACCGGCAAATAGCGTAAATTTCTTCGTTCAGGTCTTGCCCAAATAGGTTAATAACCGAACTTTTCGGGTCTTCGTTATGCGCTTTAAAATAATCTTCGGCTATTGTTAACATTCCGCCCGTACCACAGGCCGGGTCATAAATATTCATAATAGTACCAGCTTTATGAAAGCGTTTATCTTCCTGGAAAAGCACGTTTACCATGAGCTTAATTACTTCACGCGGGGTAAAATGCTCCCCGGCAGTTTCGTTGCTAGCTTCGGCAAACTTGTAAATCAGATGCTCAAAAATATAGCCCATTTCCAGGCTGTCTACATGGTAAAGGTCTATATCATTAAAATCCTTTACCACTTGGTAAAGCAGGTTTGCTTTGTCTAAACGGATAATTTGCTCCTCAAACCTAAAACTTTCGAATATATCTTTTACACTTTTAGAAAAGCCGGCAATATAATTTTGCAGGTTCTTCTTTATGTCGTTTGGTTGGCCAAGCAGCTTTTCAAAATCAAATTTGCTGTGGTTGTGAAAATATTTAAACCCTGATTTTGAATTCAGAACCTTGTCAATTACATCTTCGTTCAGCGCTTTAATTGTTTCGTATTGTTGTAGAACCAAGGGCTTCGTTTCTGATAGAAGGCAATCTAAACGCCTAAGAACCGTAAAAGGTAAAATTACCTTGCCGTATTCGGCTTGTTTGTAATCGCCACGTAAAAGGTCGGCGACTGACCATATAAAATTTGCCCTATCCTGAAAGTTAGTCATTTTGTTGGGTATTCATAGTCTTTAGCCTTTTTAGGGGCTTATTCGCAGGTATATATTATGATTATAATATATTAATAGTAGACGAATATATGTCTAAAGCCAATAGGGCACAAGGCTAATTTTAAATATTTGTAGTTAGTTTTCAATAAAAGAAAAGACTTCAATAAGTTACTACCTGCGGCATTCAGATAAAGATGTTTAAACCAATGTTTAAACCAAAAAAAAGAGGTTACAGATCTTATCTGTAACCTCTTTTTTATTAATGTGGGGCGTACTGGATTCGAACCAGTGACCCCCTGCTTGTAAGGCAGGTGCTCTGAACCAGCTGAGCTAACACCCCTTTTTAATTTCCGTAACAACCAGTTGTTGTCGTTTGGTGGTGCAAATATCGCAGGATTTATTTTAAGACCAAATTTTTTCTAAAAAATAATTAAAAAATTTTCTGGGTCTAAAAAACAGAAAAACTTGGTGTCCTCGCTCCTCTGGTGTATCTTTATTTTTACATAAAAGTACATTTGCGGTAATATTTTGAAAGCCAGGATAATCGGTAAAATTTTTCGGTGGGGAGTAGGTAGTTTCTTGCTTTTGTCGGTGCTGGCGGCTTCCCTGGTGTATTTTTACCAGGATAAAATTATCCAGTTATTTGTAGCCGAAGCAAACCAGCATCTTAAAACCAAAGTGCAGGTTGGTAAAATTTCTTTATCGCTTCTGGAAAAATTTCCGCAGGTTGCCATTACCCTCGATCAGGTGCAAATTACGGAAAATGTGCCCGGTAGCAGTGCGCCGCTGGCTACGGCAAGCAAAATATTCTGCACCTTCAACCTGAAAGATCTGCTGCAAAAAAAATACCGTGTGCGTGACTTGTACCTGGAGGACGGAACGGTACAGGTAAAAGTTCTGCCCAACGGCGAAGTGAATTACCATATATTCGGCAAGGATACAACGGCGGCTACGACTAAAAATGAGGCTTTAAGTTTTAACCTGGAAAAAGTAGCCTTAAAGAACATGGTAGTAACTTACACCGATGCTATTGTAAAGCAATATTATAAATTTCAGGCCCGCCAGGTACAGGCCACGTTAGCAGTAAATGAAAAGCAAGTAGCCGTGCAAACCAAGGGCAACGTGTATGTGCACACCATTCGGCTGGATAAAAATGATTATTTCAAAGAAAAAGAAACCGTGGTAGATGCGGCCTTATTTATTTACCCCGAAGCGAAAAAAGTTGACCTGGCACCTTCTACTATCCGGATGGGACAGGCCGATTACCAGGTACAAGGTGCTGTGACATATGCCGATAAAACCAACCTGGATTTAAAAGTAGAAGGCAAAAATACCAATATTCAATCTTTATTGTCTTTGTTACCGGATAAAGTAAGCCGGCAGTATGGCCGTTACCGCAGCGACGGCGATGTGTATTTTAACGGGCAGATAAAAGGTGTGGCATCGGCGCGGGCTACGCCACAGGTAAATATTAACTTTGGCTTGCGCCGGGTTTCCTTTTATCACCCCGACTACAAGCAGAAAATAAAAAATATTAGTCTCACCGGCAATTTTACCAATGGTCTAAAACACAGCGCCCAAACTTCGGTATTGTCGGTGAAAAACTTTAAAGGCAATTTGGGAAACCGGGCTTTTGCCGGCAATTTAGAGTACCGCAATTTCCTGGACCCGTATTTAACCTTAGATTTGAAAGCTAACCTGGATGTAGGCCAGGTGCTGGAGTTGTTTCCGGTAAAAGAAATAAGAAAGGGGAGTGGGCTGGCCAAAGTAACTCTGAATTTTGCGGGTAAAGTAAAAACTTTGCAAACCAGCGCCAGCCGGGCCCGGGTAGCGGCCTCCGGCGATATTTACCTGCAAAATGTAACTTTGCTGCTGCGCGACTATTCCCAGTCCTTCCGGAATTTGAATGGTACTTTTTTAATCCGGAAAAACGACATGGCGGTAACAGATTTCAAAGGTTGGTTAGGCGCCTCGGATTTTGTGCTGAACGGTTATTTCAAAAATGTAGTAGGCTGGCTGTTCCTAAACAAACAAAGCCTGCTGATTGAAGCTGATTTTACATCGCGGTTTCTGGATTTTGATCAGCTTTTGAGCAGCAGTCTGGCCAATAACACCAAGGCTGGTTCAGGCCGTACCAATCGGGCGGGTACGGGTAAAGGCGGCCAGGATTACAAACTGGTAATTTCGCCTTATCTTAATTTTGACCTGAATGCGCATGTGCAAAATGTTAGTTTCCGGCGGTTTAACGGAAAAAACTTGCGGGGGAATATTCGTTTAAAAGACCGTATTATTTCTTCGCCGGATATTTCGCTCCAGGCTATTGGCGGACGATTCGGATTGCAAGGTACCCTGGATACCCGCACTGGCAATATAATAAAAGCTACCACCATTACCACCCTGGATCATATTCAGGTAGACAGTTTGTTTTACGTATTCGAGAACTTTGGCCAGAACTTTTTGGTGCAGCGCCATTTAAAGGGCCAGTTAACGGCCGCTATTCACTCCGATTTGTATTTCGATTCGCACCTGAACCCCAAAACAGATAAAATGGAAGCCGAAATAAAAGCTTCTATCCGGAACGGCCAACTAAATTCCTTTGAACCTTTGCAGAAATTATCGGTTTTTGCCGATCGCCGGGAGTTGGCCAATTTGCGTTTTTCGGAACTGAGTAATACCTTTTATATTCAGGGCCGTACCGTTTTTATTCCGGAAATGGAAATCAGATCCAACGTTTCGCGGGCTTCCCTGATCGGGATTCAGGGTACGCACACCTTCGATCAGCAAATGGATTATAAATTCCGTATACCTTTAACGCTTTCTAAAAAAAGAGATAAAGACGAGGCCTACGGTACTGTAACAACAATGGCGAATGCCACGCCCAATTTATTCCTGACCCTGAAGGGTAGTGAGGGTAATTATAAACTTGCTTACGACAAAAAGCGGGTAAAAAATAAAATTGCCCAGGACCTGAAAAACGAAAAGCAGGAAATTTCAAATATTCTGAAAGGGAAAAAGCCCGAAAAGAAAAAACAACCCGAACCGGCAACCGGCGAGTATTTCGACTTTTAATTTATTCTGATCTCCTTCTATTCTTTCCTTACCAGTTTCTTTGTTTGTAATAGGTTTATTAACATTTACGTTGCGGCTTCGTTTAATTAAACTCATGTTTAAAAACAGACTTAGCAAATATATGAACGAGCAAGAAACACAATTATTAAAAGATTATTCGGTTAACGAAAAAGGAGCGTACCTGGCCGCAATTGCCAGCGTTGCTTCCGCCGACCGGGTAGCTTCTCCGGAAGAAATAGAATTTCTGACCTTACTTTCGCAGGCCGCCGGCTTGCCCGCCAATTCGCAGCAGGAAGTAATAGCCGTAGCCAAAGATCCGAGCAATGTAAGTGTTCAGAAATGTTTGGATGTACTGAAAAACAGCGAACTCCGGTTTTCTTTTATTACCGATGTAATGGGTTTTGCCAAAGCCGACGGCAAACTAGATGCAGCTGAGCAAAGCAAAATTCAGCAAATGGCGCAGTATTTAAATATAAACCAACAACAGTTTGGGGCCTTGCAGCAATTTGTGCATAAAGCTGGCGAAGCGCAGCAACAAGGGCAAAACCCTACCGATCCGGCTTTTCTGCAAAATTCCGGCTTAGCCAATATGCTGGGGCAATCGGGCGTGCCAACCGGCGGCCTCATGAAAGGTTTGCTGGGCGTGCTGGCACCAATTGTAATTTCCCGGATGATGTCGGGCCGCAGTGGCGGCCTGGGTAGTGCTGGTGCCGGTATGGGTGGTGGCCTTTTGGGTGGCTTGTTGGGTAATGTGATGGGCGGCGCTGGCGGTGGCTTAGGTGGTATGATGGGTGGCATGGGCGGCCTCGGTGGTTTAGGAGGCGGTGCCACGCAAGGCGGCGGCTTGGGTTCTTTAATGGGTGTTCTGGGCGGCCTGGGCCGGCAATCTGGCTACAACAGTGGCGGTATTGGTTCTATCCTGGGATCGGTGCTGGGTGGCGGCCGCGGCTTCTAAGTTTTTATTGCATTTAACGTAAAAGAGGCTGTCTCAAAAGTTGAGACAGCCTCTTTTACGTTAAAAAGTTTTTAAAATAGACCTTTTTTTGGAGCAAGTTTTGCTGATTAATCATCAAACAATAACTTTTATTTACAAAATCTTATCTAAAGTTTGCTCAACTTTACTTTTAAGACAGCCTCTTTTCTTTTTCTAAATATTTAAAATTAGCGGGATTTTAAATTAGCGGGGAACGAGCATAATAGTAAGTAATTGGAACGTACTAAGTTGTGAGTATCTCAACCTTAAAATTTTAGGACTTACTTACATTTAGGTATTAAGGTAATAGGTATTAAGGTAATTTTGTCGCTTTACTTGTCCTGTTTTGGCAAATAAAAAATTATGTGCCCGTGCCATAAAACCAAGTCGAGGTGCAACACGTTATCTTCTGCAAAGGTTTTTACTAACTCTCCTAAGTAGCGGCCGTAATTATGATCAATAGAAATTAATTTGGCTCCCGAAAGTTGCATCCCGCGCAATAATTTCTGCTCCCACTCCGTTAAATATAAGAATGTAGTAGTATTTAGTATTTTATATATCCAATTTTCTTTTTCGTACGTAAACACGCAGTATGCTAAGTCGACTCCATCTGGTGAAGTGCCCGACATCAGCCCGATAACATGATAACTATTTTTTTCATAAATAAATAAAGATATTTATGTAGAATTTGCCAAATTTGTTATCAGGAAAGAGGCACTTGTTTCGTTTGACGTGTAAGTAGAATGTATTGTATGTAATCTTTATTAAAAAAGTTTTTTATTATGAGTATGCGAAATTTATTGTCCAGGGTAGAAACCAAGAAGATTGACAAAGCGGCTTCTATGCTGAAGGTGTTGGCGCACCCCAAGCGTTTGGCTATTGTAGATCTTCTGGGGAAAGAAGAGAAAATGACCGTAACGGAGATCTACCAGTATCTGGACTTGCCTCAGGCAATTGCTTCTCAGCATCTCATTACACTCAAAGACAAAGGGGTACTTTCCTCGTTTAAAGTAGGGACCAAAATTTATTATTCTTTGGCGATCCCTAAACTCATTGATGTGATAGATTGTCTGGAAGAGTGTTGTACCGACATGTAGTCCAAGAATCTTTATTCTTAGCGATAAAAAAAGAGCTGTAAATTTTACAGCTCTTTTTTTTATTGTCTTATTTTTTTATGCAAGCTTTAGCGTTGCATTTGTTCTTTTAAGCTGGTTAGTTCTTCCTGCAATTGCTGAATAAGTACTTGCTGCTCCTGGATAGCGCCTACCAAAACCGGAACCAGTTTTTCCATATCTATTTCCTGAATAAGAGCCGTGCGCTGGGTATTTTTGCCGGTAGTAAAAAATGTAGGTTTGGTACTAACCATAAACGGAAAAACCTGTTTAAATTCTTCGGCCATAAAGCCATAATAGCCACCTCGCGGTAATTTTAACTGCTGAAAGGCATGGGTATTGTACTCAAATCGCTTCGGCTGTAAGGCATTAATGTATTCTAAGGCATTGGTAATAGAAGAAACGTTGGTTTTTATTTGGGCGTCCGGCAGGGTATGTTGCGCCAATGAACCGTGCGTTAGAACCAAACAAAGAACAACGGAAAAATAAAAAGAAACGAATTTTATTTGGAACGACATAGTAATGGTAGTTTAGATTTGATGGATAAGGTAAATCTATAAAATCTATACTTTTATCAGAAATAAAATGATACAAAAGCCAACAAGCCAGGCTTAACTTACAAAGCGTGGCTTGTTGGTATAAATAATAGTTGAATTAATTTTTATAGAAGAATTTGTAAAGTTTCAGAAGGAAGGAATAGCTTTCTTCTGAAACCTATAAGCAATTTGCTGTAAACAAAAAAGCCATATCTATTAAGATATGGCCTTGTGGTTGGTTGGTAAAAAGGTTTATTTCAGTGTTTCCTGAGGTTGGGCTTCCAGGTTAAACAAATCATTCAGCACATCAATTAAAGTTTCGGCTTCGCCGCGTTTGCAGGCCGCTTTTAGTTGTAATACCGGCAGCTTAATAATTTTCTGCATCATACTGCGGGTAATATCTTCTATCAGCTTGGTTTCGTCGGGGCCTAACTTCTTCAGGTAACGGGCAATTTCTTCCTGCCGGATGGTTTCCAGGGCGTTCTTCAGCTTATGAATAGTAGGCGATACCATCATTTCCTTCGACCAGTCGTTAAATTGCTCAATCGACTCGGCAATAATTTCTTTTACTTTCGGAATAGCGGCTAAACGTTGTTCTAAAGCTGCGGTAGCTTTGTTCTGAATCGAATCGATGTTATACACCAATACACCCGGAATATTTTCTACTTCGGCCTCGATGCTGCGGGGCACTGATAAATCAATGAAAAACTTAAAAGATAAAACATGCAGTCGCTCAATAATGCCGGTGGTAAAAAAAGGCGTTTCGCGGGAAATAGAAGAAATAATAACGTCAGCTTCTTTTAAACCCTGAACCAGGTTCTCGAAAGGTAAAACTTCAAAACCGCATTCCTCGGCTAGTAGCTTAGCTTTGGCGTTGGTCCGGTTAGAAATAACCACGTTCTTCAGCGCGGAGTCTTGTAAGTTGCGGCAAACATCGGCACCAATTTCTCCTATACCTACTACCAGTATGCGCGGATTTTGAATATCAGTGGTTAATTCTTCTATTAACTCTACGGTGGCGTAAGAAGTAGAAGCTGCCCCGTCGCGGAAAGAAGTTTCTTGTACTACCCGTTTATTCGTGAAGAAAATGGTATGCATCAGGCGGTGCAGAAACGGACCGGCCGTATCATTATCGGCCGACCACTGGTACGCTTGCTTTACCTGGTTCGAAATCTGAATATCGCCTACTACCTGGGCATCCAAACCCATTGCTACCTCAAATAAATGCTGTACTGCATCCTGGTGGCCGTTTATTAAGGTAAAATAATCGATGTATTGGGTAATATGAGCGATGCCTTTGGTAATACCCAGCAGTTTTATAATTTCCTGGCTACAATCTGTGTCGGCGGTATAATATACTTCGGTCCGGTTACAGGTAGAAAGTACCAGTAAATCGGTGGCCTGAATAAAATCTTTCAGCGTCTGCAAAAACAACTTGCACGACTTTTCGTCTAATGCAATTAGTTCCCGGATAGCTAAAGGCGCTTTTTTATGTGATAAGGTTACTGCCTTAAAATTATGAAGCATGATATAGTTTAAAAAACTAGGTCTGCAAAATTAACAGGTATAAACTTTAAAACGAAACAATCGACTTTAAAACTTCATACTTAGTATTTATCCGCTAATAGTTTTAGTTTATCAGAAGTAAAAAAAATAAATTTAAATAATTGGTACGTAATCTATAGTTATTAACTGACATTACGCAATTTTAGCAATAATAAAGTTATTTATCCCTTTATTGTCATTCAGGAGGAAACTATTTGGCTTCCTGCTAAATGGTTTCCTCCTGAATGACAACAATGAGTTGCTTAAACCTAAAAATTTTGGCTTTTGCGTAACATCAGTTATTAAAACAATTATTGTTCCGATTTTAGTTTAAACTAACTTAATTATATTTTTTTTCCGGTATATGCGTTTATCCTATTGATATTTAGTGAAATTATGGCCGGCATGTTTACATTTATTGCAGACAAACAAATAAGTGCTACCTGCTAAAAAGCCGATAGCTATAAAACTAAAATGCTCCCAATTTACTCGCAAAAGTCCAGAATTAAATTACTTATTTTAATTGTCGCATTGGTTATCGGGGCTACTACCGTTATTTATACCAATATATTAGTGCGTAAATTAGCCCAACGCGAAGAACAACTCATTGATTTATATGCCAAGGGTTTGCGGTACATGATTAACTCCAAAACGGATGATAACCTGGTATTTATTCAGGAACAAATTATTACCGTAAATAAATATGTGCCCGTTATCCTGACGGATGCCAACGAAAAGGTAGAAAGCTACAGCAATTTAAACCTGCCACCCAATATTCCGGAAAGCCGGAAGCAAAAACTGCTGCGAGCAGAAATAGAAATAATGAAATCGCAGCACAACCCCATTGTGGTGCCATACGGGGCAAATCAAAAAAGCTTTATTTTTTATAAAGACTCGGATTTATTGGCGCAACTGCGTTATTACCCTTACGTGCAGCTTACTATTATGGGGTGTTTTTTCCTGATGGCTTATTTTGCATTCAGTTATTCCCGCAAAGCCGAGCAAAACCGGGTGTGGGTGGGGTTGGCCAAAGAAACGGCCCACCAGTTAGGTACGCCGCTTTCTTCGCTTATGGCCTGGTACGAATATCTAAAAGCAAGTTCTAAGTTTGAAAACGAACCGGTAGTAGAAGAACTGGGCAAAGATGTGCGGCGCCTCGAAATTATAACCGAACGCTTTTCTAATATCGGATCGGTGCCCGCTTTGAAAGATGAAAACATATTAAGGGTAACCGAAAACGCTATTGCGTATTTGCAGAACCGGGTTTCGAAGAAAGTAGCTTTTAGTATAAAAGCGGAGTTTCCGGCAGATACGCCGGCCAAAGTAAATATTCCGTTGTTTGAGTGGGTAATCGAAAATATTTGTAAAAATGCCATCGATGCCATGGAAGGCAAAGGCAATATCGACCTGATACTTTCTTTTGCCGGCAAAAATAATATTGCCATTGATATAAAAGATAACGGCAAAGGCATACCCAAAAGCAAAGTAAACGATGTGTTTCTGCCGGGTTATACTACCAAAAAAAGAGGCTGGGGTTTGGGTTTAGCCCTGGCCAAACGCATCATCGAAAACTACCACGAAGGGCGCTTATTTGTAAAATGGTCGGAGGTTGGCAAAGGCACTACGTTCCGGCTTCTCTTAAATCGCTGATGTATGCGAATTCTGGGATTGATGCGAATCAACGATTAAGGTAAAATCCAGGAAAGAAGAGCAGCGGCCAGTTTAGCATATCTATGCAAGATAAGCCCTTTTGTAAGACGGACACAAAAAGCATTTTGGATATACGTGCGGGCTATTAACCTGCTGAATAAATACCCTGCGGGCTGTTGAGATGCCGCAATTGCTTTAGCCATATCCCGGAATCGTTGTAAGTATTTTTTCTGGTCGGAAACCTGTTTTGGTAAGTCTGGTAGTACTTTGGCTATGCCAGCAAAAAACCATCCATCTCCTCGGGCCCGGAAATCTTTTTTGCCGTTTACACTTTTGTATTTAGGATAAACATATTTGGCGTCTCGGAAATAAAGCTTCTCTTCCGGATCATACATAATGGAATTGGCGTAACTTAAGTATTCGTGGAGTTTTTTCAGGTATAATTTATTACCCGTTACTTTATGAAGTTTAGTCATAACCGGCATAACCATGTACAATCCATCAGTCCACCACCAATAATCATTTTTAGGGGTGCCCATCTGGTACTCCATTACTTCAATAGCACAGGCAATCTTTTTAGGGCCCTTTTCCATATTTAGTTGGTAAAGATCAATATAGGTCCGAAAGCAGATTTGCCCGTCGCCAAATAAAACGTAATCGTCTTTTTACTATACGAATACTTCCAATTGGTTTTATCTTTTGATTTAGCAGCCATCCATTGGTTCTTTTCTGTACAAGCTTCAGCATACTGCCGATATGCTTCATTATGGGTTACCTTGTAAGCTTCTATGTTACCAGTATGGTAGGCGGCAACGTCTCAGAAAGCCCACCCTGGAGTAGAATTGGTGCTCTGTCAATAGGACTTTGGTATGAATTCGGTTACTTCTTTTTTTGCTTTAGGAAGCTCCGGACCTTTTGTTTTGGCAATAACCATTTGTGACAATGAAAAAACAGGAGAAAAAAGATGAAGAAATAATTTCTGACTTGGTGCTGCATTCTATAATTAAAAAGTGAGTTAAAGATTAATAATAGTTGTAAGCAACAAGGTACTTTACTTTTTGAAGCTGTTTTGTATTTTATAAATTTACTATCAGTAGCCCTTGCCGCATGTTTTCACTGGCAAGAGGTCCGGCAAAGGCTATATAATTGGCGGTGAAAACACCATAGCCGTCAGGTTAAGCGAAGCATTGCTTTGCCCGGGTGCTTTAGCTCCGGGTTTCAAGGGCTGATTTTAGCAGAAATACTATATAGCCGGATCTGTACCTTTATTATTGGTAAGCCGGCCGGAACTGCTTCCCACAACTACTGCACAACAGGTTCTGAGAGCCATTCTTTTTCTTCCCGCTTTTTACTATCTTGCTGCTCTGGCAGTGAGCATAGTTTATTTGGATGTGAACTTCGAACATTCCATCTTCTTAAACCCTTCCCTGCCTTTTTTATCCCATCATACTTTCCAATCCACTAGCAATTAATGTAACCAATAATAATGTTCTTGAAAAAAAAGTGAAAATTGTAAGAATAGTTTTATTGGTAATGCTATTTAGTGTGCCATGTAGCTTAACCTCTTCTGTACTGGCCCAGAAAAAGAAACCAGCCAATAGTAACGATAGAGAAGTATGGCTGCAGTATTTAGACAAAGTGGCCCAACCGGTACTGTCTAACCTGGCAGCGGATCAGCTAAAAGCAAAGATGCCGGTAGCCTTGTCAAACAAAATCGATAATAAAGCTTCGCGGGAGAAAGTAGTTTACCTGGAGGCCTTTAGCCGGGTGATGAGTGGCATCGGACCGTGGCTGAACCTGGAAGGTGGATCGAAAGCAGAAGTGGCGCTACGCAACCAGTACCGGCAATGGGCTTTGAAGGCGGTAGCCAATGCTGTAAACCCGTCTGCTAATGATTACATGCAGTGGGAAGGAGGACAACCCTTGGTAGATGCTTCTTTTCTGGCTTTAGGTTTAATAAAATGCCCCTGGTTATGGGAGCACCTGGACGCTAAGGTACAGGAGCAGGTAATAACTGCCTTTAAAGCTACGCGGAGTACAGTGCCTGTTTATTCAAACTGGGTTTTGTTTACCGGAATGATCGAGGCTTTCTTCTGTAATTATGGTTTAGATTACGATGCGGTACGGATAGAATACGGGATCAGAGAATTTTCAGAGCACTGGTACGCAGGAGATGGCATGTATTCGGATGGGATGAATTTCGCGCTGGATTATTATAACAGCTACGTCATTCAGCCTTACCTGGCTACTATACTGGAAGTCGTCAGTAGAAAAAACAACAGGTATAAGGCATATGTCCCTAAATTTGATAAGATCAGCAAGCGCTATGCAGAAATACAGGAAAGAATGATTAATATAGACGGTTCTTTCCCCGTGATTGGCCGGTCTATTGCCTACCGGGGGGGAGCTTTTCATCATTTGGCAGATATGAGTTGGAGAAAACAGTTGCCGGAAGTTTTGAAGCCGGCCCAAGTCCGAAGTGCTTTAACCGCCGTTATAAAGAAAACACTGGAAGCGCCATCTAGCTTCACCCAAACGGGTTGGTTAAATATCGGGTTGTATGGGCACCAGCCAGATGCCGCCGATTTCTATATCACTACCGGAAGCTTATATCTATGTGCCACTATGTTTTTACCGCTTGGTTTACCGGAAACAGACCCATTCTGGTCCGCTCCAACTGCGCCATGGACAGCTGTAAAGGCTTGGACGGGACAGGATTTTCCTGCCGATCATGCATTAGATTTACACTGATTAAGTACAATGACAGAATTAATGAATGAGTGAATGTGTGAATAAATTCTTAATTTTCAGGTTTTTATAAGCTTGTTTAACTTAAACTGATTTTGTCCACTTACTTATATTAAACAAGATTTAATTGCTGCCGCCAGTAAAACAGCTTGCTTATTTAGGCCGATCACTACTACAGTAGCGGAATTAGGTTAACAGTTAGGGTAATATGGTGGTATTTTGCAAGCATTCACTGGTTAATATACTAGTTATTTGAAGAAAATATGTATTGGTATCCGTTTTCGAAAAACGAAAATTGATAAACCGCTGGCAAGCTGATGCAGTATCGGAGCTAGTAAACATTTTGGGTGGTAAAAAAGTCCGGGGCTATTCTGACGTCTTTAGGGGCCAGGGAGAATCTCGGCTTTTTTCTGATTACGTAAAGCTTTGACAGAAACCCAAAATCGGGGGGAATAATTATCTTAAAAGATAGCTATTAATTTAAATAACAGAATCCAGATGAATCATAAAAGAATATGGGTTTACATTTTTTGTCTGTTTTCCTTTCAGCAGGCACTGGCTGTTACTTATTACGTAGATAGCCAGCGGGGAGACGACCAGAATAGCGGTACTTCTAAAAGTAAAGCTTTAAAATCCTTAGCCAAAGTAAATGCATTGTCGTTGCAGCCGGGTGATGCCGTACTTTTCCGGAG
>Ga0210040_10000439_pt1 | contig 70297 bp, 52 predicted proteins | sample CryGeyCG12114_NA_FD_185462 | JGI IMG/M metagenome (GOLD analysis project Ga0210040, IMG submission 185462) | Groundwater microbial communities from aquifer - Crystal Geyser CG19_WC_8/21/14_NA (SPAdes) (version 2) | ecosystem: Environmental > Aquatic > Deep subsurface > Groundwater | place: USA...
CCGGGCGAATGGATCGCACCTCGGTGATGGACTATCCATTCGCCCGGATCGGGCTGAACGGCGGCAAGATCGATCTCGGCGACGCCTATGCGACCGGCATCGGCCGCTGGGACAAGTTCACGGTCGACTGGCTTTATGGTCAGCCAAAGCCGGGGGGCGATCCCGATGCCGACGCGGCGCGCAAGGCGACTGCGATCGAGGCGGCGGGCATGCGCTACATGACCGATATCGATGGGCGCGCCGACGATCTGGGGGTGCCGGGCGACAACATGTGGACCGACGGGGCCGACCAGCCCGACGACCTCCGGCACATGATGGCGGTTCGCCGCGTGGCGCTGACCAATTTCGGGCCGGGCGTGCTGCGCGCGGGCGAACCGTTGTCCGACTTGCGGCGCAAGTTCGCGCCGGTGTGGCTGCTCCACCGCTACGAGGTGGTAGCGATCGGCAAGATCCTCGGCGGCGTGAATTATCGCTACGCCGTCGTTGGGGGCGGCAGTCTGCTCCCCACGCCGGCCAGCGCCGCCGACCAGCGCGCGGCGCTCGATGCGCTGATCGAGACGCTGTCTGCGCGCGAGCTGACGGTTCCCGCCCCGCTCGGGCTGGCCTTGTCGTCCGGCGTCAACGGCCGGTCCGATCCGCAATTCGACACGGAGGTCTTCGCCAATGCCGGCGCGGCCGTGTTCGACCCGCTCGTCGCGGCCGATATCGGCGCGCAGGCGACGCTCGCGGCGCTGCTGGCGCCGTCACGCCTCGCCCGCCTTCAGATCCAGCACGCGCGCGACGCGACGCTCCCCGGTGTGGGCGAGGTGCTCGACCGGCTCACGGCCGCGGTGGCGAACCCTGGCGATGCGGTCGGCCGCCGCATCGCCGGCCGCACGCTCATGGAGATGGCGCGCTTGGCGCGGTCGCCGGAAACCTCGGTCGACGTCGCTGCAGCGCTGAACTCGCGGCTGGCCCGGATCGCGGACAGCTACGCATTGGCGCACGGCGACGGCGACGATGCGGTGTGGCGTCGGGCGATGTCGGCCACACTCCATGACGACGAAGCACTCGCCCGCGAACTCAAGCGCCCGGTTCCGGCTGTGCCGCCAGGCATGCCCATCTGATTGTCTCATTGGCAACGAGGCAGCCGGCTTCGACGTCGCAGCGCGCAGGATCGAAATGAATCAATGTCCGGTTCCGGTAATACGGTAATACCTGCTGAATGTCTGGAACTGGGTCTGCTCAGACTCGGTTCGCTCCAGTAATTCCAAGGCATCTTCCAACGCCAAGCTCAAGATAGCGCACCGTGCTGTCGGCTTTCCGGGGCTAGGGTCAGAAGCGTATTGTCCGGACCCGCTACTGCTCTCCATTCACCCGGTCGGCGGAGGTCAGGCAGCTTTACGCAAGTGCGGGTTAATGCCCGCGCAGCGGTGTGCTTCGACCGTAACGTGGACGAGTTCCTCGTGGACGCGGACACGCTCCGCGTACGTCGCTGGAGAGAGCGGCTCATCCGCAACAAGGGCAATGATCGTCGCATATTTTCCCGGACCGACACGCCACACGTGCAGGTCAGTAATGCGTGCGTCGCCGTCCTCGATCGCTTCCCTGATCTCCTCCGCCAGTTGCGGATCGGCGGTCGCGTCCACTAGCACGCTGCCGGTGTCCCGGAGCAGGCCCCAGGACCAGCGGGCAATCACGAGGCTGCCGACGATGCCCATGGCCGAGTCCATCCAGGCCCACCCGAGGTACTTGCCCGCGATCAGGGCGACGATCGCTAGCACCGACGTCAATGCGTCCGCCAGCACATGCACGTAAGCGGAGCGCAGGTTATTGTCGTGCTCGTGAGCGTGGTGCTCGTGGCCATGATCATGGCTGTGACCGTGACCACCTTCATGGCCATGCCCGAGCAGCGCCGCGCTGATCAAGTTGACGGCCAGGCCCAGCACGGCGATGCTGATAGCCTCACCATAGACGATGTGGCCGGGCGAAAGCAGCCGTTGAACCGACTCCACACCGATGGCGAGCGCGATCATCGCCAGCACCAGCGCGCTTGCGAAGCCCGCCAGGTCGCCGACCTTGCCGGTGCCGAAGGTGAAGCGGGGATCCTCGGCGTGCCGGCGTGCATAGCCATAGGCCCAGGCCGCTACGCCGAGCGCGCCCGCGTGTGTCGCCATATGGAATCCGTCGGCGAGCAGCGCCATCGAGCCGGTCGCCCAGCCGGCAGCGATCTCGAGCACCATCATGCCTGCGGTCAGCGCGACGACGTAGCGCGTCCGCCTCGCGTGCGCGTCATGCGCCTCGCCGAGAAAGGTGTGCCCGTGGCGGTGCGCGGCAAGGTCGTCGTGGTGCATGGGTCAGTTCTCCATGTCGTTCGTGCCGCGCCGAGGCGGCGCATTTCTTATCGTCTGGCGGCCGGAACGGGAGGATCGAGCCTGCCGCCCCCTCACCGAGCCATGCCGGTAACTACGGCCATCAGCATCAATCCGGCAACGCTCGCAGCAGCCGTTCGCGGTCCTGGATCGAGCGCCCGGCTGCGGGGAATCAGTTCGCACGCTCCTATGTAGAGAAAGGCCCCTGCGAAGCCAGCCAGCAGCAGAGCCAGCGCGTCAGGGGCCATCTGCAGGCGCTGCCCGAGCAGCACCCCGGCGATCGGCGCCGCGCTGTTGATGGCGAGCCAGATCCGGGCGGCCTTCGCGTCCCGGCTCGCCAGCGACACGCCGATGGTGTTCACGCCATCGGCAAAATCGTGCGCCAGCACGGCTAGGGCGATCAGCCAGCCGGATCTGCCGCCGATCTGGAACGCCAAACCGATCCCGAGGCCGTCGATGACACTGTGGACTGCCAGCGTTGCGGGGGCGACGTTCTGTCGCCAATGCGCGGACCCGCTAGCTGACGCACCAAAGCCACGACCGAGCAGCAGGTAGGCGCAAAATCCGACCCCGAGCGCGATGGCAAGCGGCCGCAGCCCGTGCGACGTTTCCCCGAGCGCTATTGCCTCCGGATAGAGATCGAACACGGCGACGCCGACCACGACCCCTGCGGCCACGCTCAACAACAGCCACAGGTGTTGGCTGAAGCGCAGCGCGACCAGACCGCCGATAAGCGTTACCACAGCGGCAGCGGCTCCGAGCAGGACCGGCGTCATCACTTCTCCGGGCCCGCCCGGTGGCCCGGCCACGTCGCGGTCGTCAGAACGTCGCCACGCGCAGCACTACCCGGATGTTGCGGCCGGGCAGGACGACGTCGTCCTTGTTGAGCGCGGCGGCATTGCGCTGAACGTCGTTGGTCAGGTTCTGGCCGATGACCGACAGCGATATGCCCTGGTAAGCCTTGAAGGGGCGCACGGACGCCTGCGCGGTGAGCTGATTGTAGCCTGGCGTCGGCGTGTCGAACAGGCCGTACTGGTCCTGTCGCCCGGCATGGATGAACAGCACGCCGGCGTCGATCTTATCGCTCTGGTAGTTGGCGCCGCCGCCAGCGCGATAGGGCGGAATCCGCGGCACGTTACTGCCGTCGTCGAGCGTCGCGCGGGTATAGTCGGCGAGGGCGCGCAGTTCGAAGCTGCTGGTTGCCGTCTTGTACAGCGCGAGGTGGGCCTCCGCCTCCGCACCGCGGAACCAGGCACCCTGCTGGCGATAGAACAGCTCGCGCAGTTCGCCGCTGTCGTCGGCGGTGCAGTTGCCGTCGTCATCGCAGGTCCGGCCGGTGAGCTGCCCATAGACATAGTTGTTGAACCACGAGCTGTAGAGGCTGCCCTCGAACCGGAACCGGTCGGTGTTGACGCGCAGCGTCGCTTCCAGAGAATTCGCGCGCTCGATCCGCAGGTTGGGATCGCCCGTCTCGAACGTGTCGGGGCCGTCATGCCCACCGCGGGCGAACAGCTCGGTGATGAGCGGCGCGCGGCCGGTGCTGGAGAAGGTGAGACCGAGCTTCACCGCCTTGCCCAGGTCGTACAATGCACCCACCGAGCCGCTTAGCGGCGTGAAATCGCGCGTGGTGGGAACGTCCGACGCAGGCGTGCCAACGACATGGACGTGCTCGACGCGACCGCTGACCTGGAGATGGAAAGCGCGACCGATCGGCGTGTCGGTGAAGAGATAGCCGGCCTGCGTGTCAGTGGTGGACGGGAACAGGTACGTCGCGTCCTCGCCGATTGCCTGGAACTCGCGGTGCTGGATCTCGACACCGATGGCCGAGTTCTGAACGGCGCTGATCGGGCCGAACAGCAGTTCGGCGCGGCCATCCACTTCCTTGTTGCGGAACGTCGTCAGCACGGTGCCGTCGGGATCGTCTTCGTCATGCGTGTAGTCGGCATAGGTGCCGTCGATGTTGAGCGAGCGCAGCAAGCCTTGGCCGAGCGCGAATGACGAGCGGGCCAGCACCTTGGTCTGGCGCATGTCGATGTAGGTCGTGTCGCTCGGGATACCGTATTGGGCGTCATATTGCTCGATCGCAGCACCAACGCGGCTGTCCTTGTCCGCCCCGAAGAACACCGTCGCGCCGACATTCTCGCCATGGCCGCGGAAGAATGAGTTCGCCTGGGTGCCGAGCGGCGTGTCGTAGTCGCCGGCATCGCGATAGAAGCCATCCGCGTGCGCGGCGATGTTGCCGGCCCGCCCGTCCATCATCACCGTGCCCTCGCCGGTGTTGGACACGCTGTCGAAGGCGCCGCTGATCTCGCCGGTCAGCGGCTCGGTCGGGAGCTCGGTCGGCACCCGGTTGTTGAGGATGTTGACCACGCCCCCGATTGCCTGACTGCCGTAGCGCAGCGTTGCGGCGCCACGCACCACTTCGATGCTCTGCGCCGACAAGGGGTCGATGGGAATGCCGTGGTCGGGGCCGATGTCCGAAACGTCGGCGCTGCTGCTGCCATCCTCCAGCACGCGTACGCGGGCCGCATCCTGACCACGGATGATCGGGCGGCTGGCGCCGGGCGCGAAGCCGGTGCTGGAGATCCCGGGGACGCCGGCCAGCGCGTCGGCGATGCTCGCGCCGCCCGTGTCGAGGATACCGCGCCGGTTGACCTTGGCGACGATGGTCGGCGTGTCCGCGCCGAACGGGTTTGCGGTGACGATCACGTCGCCGGGTGCGTTCTGTGTCGCCCCCGGCGCTTCGGCCGGCGTCGTCTGCGGGTCGGTGGCCGTGGCGGGCGTTGCGGTCTGCGCCAGTGCGGGAGCAGCGATTGCCAGCGCCAGCACGCTTGCGCCTAGATGATATTTCATCGTGTGTTCCTACGCTCCCTGAACCCTTGTTCTTCCGCTGGGGACCCATGGCGCGCTCACGGGAGTCGCCGCCATGCCGCGAGTTCCCGAAAATCCCGGGAAAAGTTCCCGATCTACGCTCGGGTGGAGAAACGTAACGCCAGCGTGCTACGCTGGTGGGCATGTCGTTGCGGGGAAGAGTGATCGCGCTGGTCGGCCTGGTGCTGCTCGTCAGCCTGGCGACGTACATCGTCGTGGCATGGGATGGCGCGAGGAACGATCTGGCCGAGGAACTGGCCGCCGCGCGAAAGGTGGGCGCGCAGACCGCCCGCTCCGCGTTCGAGGATCTGCCTCGGTCCGACCACCCGTTACGCGACCTCCGCCAGCTGGTAGCGACGTTCGACGGTAACCGGCACCTCAGGGCCGTCGTCCGCGACGGGGCCGGACGCCTACGCTTCGCCTCGGCCGTGGTGATGCCCGTTGCGCCAGCGCCAAGCTGGTTTTCTACGTCGCTGGCGCCCGATCGGAAGCCGACGATCATCGCGGTGCCGGATGGCCGTGGCGACGCGCTGAGCCTGTGGCCGGAGCCCGCGAGCGACATCGCCGCGCTTTGGAAGGCGAGCAGCAGTGCGGTCGGCCTGTTCGCCGGCGCGGCCGCGATTGCGCTTGCCCTGATCCACTGGGTGATAGGCCGCGCCCTGACGCCGCTTGCCGCTCTCTCGCGGGGGCTGGGCACCATCGGCGCGGGTGGCCATGGCGAGCGCGTCCGCGAGGAGGGGCCGCCCGAGTTGCTCGGGCTGCAGCGCGGGTTCAATGCGATGGCGGAGCGGCTGGCCGAGATTGACGCGCGCAACCGCGCGCTCGAAGCACAACTCCTGACCATCCAGGACGAGGAGCGAGCCGAAATCGCGCGCGATCTCCACGACGAGATCGGCCCGCACCTGTTCGCCGTCGCGCTCGACGCCGAAATGATCGGCCGCAGCCTTGGTGAAGGGCAGGCCTGCCTCATCCCGGAGCAGGTTCGCTCGATCCAGAGCGCGGTGAGCTACATGCAGCGCCAGGTGCGCGAGCTGATCGCGCGGCTGCGTCCGACCCGAGCGGCCGAATTGGGGCTTGAAGCGGCTTTGGGCGACGTGCTCGCCTTCTGGCAGTCCCGCCAGCCGGAGTTGATGTTTGATCTCGCCCTCGACGGCGCCGACGCCTTTGTGCCCGATCCGCTGCGCGACGTGATCTATCGGATCGTGCAGGAAGGGGTGGCCAACGCCCTTAAACACGCGGACACCAGCCGGATTTCCGTGGCGGTGACACAGACCAGCGCCGGCATCGAGGTGAAGGTCGCGAATGTGGGCGCAACCAGGCCGGCGACGCAGGCCGCGGGACTCGGGCTCGCCAGCATGCGCGAGCGCGTCCAAGCCGCGGGAGGCATTCTGCGGATCCAGCGGGAGAGCGCGGGCTGGACGGTCCTGGCCCGTTTCGCGCGTGCCTCTGAGATGGTGGCCGCCTGATGAACATCCTGATCGTCGACGACCATGCCATTGTCCGGGCCGGGCTGCGCCGCCTGCTCCGCGGTATTTTCGAGGGGCAGGTGCTGGAAGCCGCCACCGGACGCGAGGCACTGGCACTTGCTCGAGCACAGCCGCTGGATCTCGTTCTCCTGGACATGAACCTGCCGGAATTAGGTGGTTTGGAGCTGCTCAGCCGGCTCGCGACCGTGGCTCCCACGCTTCCGGTGCTGGTCCTCAGCATGCATGCCGAGCCGCTCTACGTGACGCGTGCCATGGAGGCAGGCGCCCGTGGCTACGTGAGCAAGAACATTGCGCCCGATGAACTGGTTGGCGCCATTCGCCAGGTCGCGGCGGGAGGTCGCTACATCGAGGGCGAACTGGCCCAGGCACTGGTGCTCAGCCCAACACCGGCGCTCGAGCCGCTGGAGCAGCTCTCAGCGCGTGACCTGGAGATCATGCGTCTGCTGGCACGCGGGCGGAGCCTCAGCGAGATCGCCGACGCCCTTGGGCTCGGCTACAAGACGATCGCGAATACCTGCACACAGATCAAAGGAAAGCTGGGGGTTAGCCGCACCGCCGACTTGGTACGGCTGGCTTTGGAAGCTGGTGTTTGCTGACGGCCGCCATTCTCCTCCGGCCTAGGGGAGCGGCTGGCGGCCGACGACAGTTCAAGGTGCCGACCCGGCATGAACATGAACGAGTGTCGAGGTCTTGGAAGCCGTAGGCGCGGCGGGGACGGCCGATTGTGGGTCATCGTGCCCGCTCGCTCGCGCGCGCTGAGCGTAGCCTCGCTCCCTCAGGCTCGCTCGGTTGTACATCTCGGGATCAGGATCTGCTGTCGTCCGCCCGCCGATGCTTTCGGTTCAGCTTCGAGCCGCGCCGACAGGATGATCTGTCCCATTGATCTGAAGTGGCCGACGTTAAGCAGCAGCTCAACCGTTGGCGCAGGACCGAACTGGCGGACCAGCTTCGTCATCGTCCCGGGCGTCGCCCTGCCGAGCGCGAGCACCTCGGCGGTCGCATGGAGCACCACCCGGTCGTCGCCAGCGAATTGCGGCGATCCGGGCCAGGAGGTCTCTGCCGCTCAGGCCGGCGCTACGCCGTCCGCGTTGACGACGCCGGGACTGACCAGTTCCGTTCAGTCGGATCCGCTTCTCGACGAGGTCCACCGGCGTGCGGCGCAGCTCGAGCTGGTAGCGTCCGCCGGCATCGCGTCTGAGATAGAAAGCGCGTCCATCGCGGACCCAGTGTGCCAAGCTCGTCGATCCCAGTGCCGATGATCGTCACGATGATCTTGCCTCGTCGTTCACTTGTCTCGCTCGGCGCGTTTCCGATCGGCCTTGCGGGCGCGGCTGATCGCAGCGGCGCGTTCCCTTGCACGCCTCTCGGATGGCTTCTCGTAATGTCGGCGCAGCTTCATCTCACGATGCACGCCCTCCCGCTGAAGTTTTTTCTTCAAGGCGCGTAATGCCTGGTCGACATTGTTGTCTCGGACGATGATCTGCATACCAAAGGTGCCCTGAATGCGATGGTCGCTGCTGCTGATATGAGCGGCGGAAAGAGATGCCAAGCCATTGAGCCAAGCCATTGGCCTCGCGGTTTTCATAGATGCCGCGGCCAAAGCTGAAGATAGGCGGTTGAGAAGCTTTTCCTTTGTTCGGACCCGCAAGCGTTCCCAGGCGACGACGGATCGCGGATCTCAACGACGCTCGGTCACACGCTGCGCTTGAGCTGGAGGCACCCGCTCCAGGTAGGCGCTGGGCCTGAGTGCGATAGCTGATGTTTCGGTCACAGGCGCACCCAGCCGAAAGCCAGTAGCAGCACGATACTGATTGCCGAGGACAGCAGCAACGATCCTGCGCAGCCTATCGAGCAGGGCAGGGTGGGGGACGATGTCTGCACTACGCTCGGCAGACTTCGTCCCGTGCAAGTCGGCTTCAAGGCGTGCTTTCTCGGCCTCTCGTTCAGCAATCATGGTCATTATCGCCTCTCACGTCCGGACGTGCGCTCGGCTGGGATGGGAGCCGACCGGCCCCGATCTGCTCACCGACCTCGCCGCGATGAAATCATCCGGCGACCGCCGCAACCTGCGCGCGCGAAGACATGGCCAAGGCTCCTTTAGTCGAGTGTTCGACCGGAGCGTTCCCCATCCAGGCACCCTCGCGGACGAACGACCGGACGCCCGCATGAGGCGTCCGCTATTCGTCGTGGGGGCTCGGCCAAGGCCGAGGACCAGAGCTTTTGCCATCAGAGGGGCTTGGGCTGACCACACCAAGCCTGCCTTTTCCGACGCGCTCAGGATAGGCGTGCGGATGTGGTTTTCAATTCCGCGAGCAAGGTTGCTCGATGGGCACTCCAACCCCTGCGGCAGGGGTTGGCGCCGCCAGCTCGAAAGTTGCGGTAGGGGCGACTAACGGCATCGCTACGCTTCGCCCACCACCCGTCGGCGGTCGAACTTCAGAGATAAGCAACACGACTGGTACAGGTTTTTAGTCTACTAGGAGCAGATCGCGAAGGACAACACTCAAGGACGATCGATGCGCGTACCCCTGCTTTGCCGGCTGCTGATGTTCAGTATGGCCGCAGGCTTCCTCGTCCCCGCACCGGCGGCCGCGAGCTCGCCTGAGCTCATTGCTCTGGAGCACGAGCTGAGCACGTTGGTCGCGCAGCGCTCTGGTGAGTATGGCATTGCTGCGCTCGACCTTCGGGACGGTTCGACCGTTGCCGTGAACGGCGATACCCCGTTTCCGATGGCGAGCACGGTCAAGGTTGCTATCGCAGCCGCCTACCTCGCCGAGGTCGATCAAGGTCGACGCAGCCTCGGCGACATGATCCTGGCCCGTCCCGCCGCGAAGGTCCTGGAACTGATGATTGTCCGCAGCGACAACCATGCGGCCGACCAGCTGCTTGCCGCTCTTGGCGGCCCAATCGCTGTCCAGCAGTGGCTGTGGTCGCAAAAGATAACCGGCATTCGGGTAGACCGGACCATCGCCCAGCTGCTTCGAGAGCGCGGCCACCTTGCCGACAGCAGGGACGTTGCCACGCCGGTTGCCATGGTCACTTTGTTGAACAAGCTCGACAACGGTACCGTTCTGACGCCTCGAAGCCGCACTTTTCTGTTGGAACTGATGGGACGATGCGCGACGGGCACTCGCCGCATCCGTTCTCTGCTTCCCGCTGGGACTCTGGTGGAGGACAAGACCGGCACCCTTGATGGTGTCACTAACGATGTGGGTTTCATCACCATGCCTGACGGTCGCCGCGTGGCAGTCGCGGTGTTCGCTCGAGGTGGACGTGATCGTCAGCCTGGCATCGCTGAAGTCTCGCGGATGATCTACGACCGCTTCGCGGATAGCGCCCAGAACGCACTGACCTTCTTCATGCGGATGCGATGACAGAAATCGCCTCATCGGTCGTACAACGAACCTGAACGGACGGCAGAAGTTCGGGTGACCAACAGAGGCCGCGAATGTCGGACTCTGGGTTGGTCCGACAACTTTCCTCTGGACAGCACAAGGTGGTAAGCCCTGATTGATGGCGGGGAACCTCACCTTCGTCCGCGCAGCGGACATACATCTCGAGTAGCCCGTTGCACGGCTTGTCGCGGAGCGAGTAGGGCTTCTCGCGCTTGGTGCGTGGCGCGAACCGCAAGGCATTCTCGAACCTTGTGAACTTGGCTATCGAAGAAGGCGCCGCCTTCGTCGTTATTGCTGGTGATCTCTACGACGGAGCCTGGAAAGACCAATCGACGGGCCAGTTCGCTATTGCCCAGCTAACGCGTCTGACGAGGGCCGGCATTCGCTCGGTGATCGCGTTCGGTAATCACGACGCCGAGAGCCGGTCACCCGGCACCTGATCGCGCCTGAAGGGGTCTACAAGCTCAAGAGCGCAAAGTGAAAGGAACGGCTTGGCCAAGCCATGGTACAGCCGCTCGCGACAGACGAGTGCACTCACCAAGTCTGAGATCAGCGCTGCGGCGAATAGCGGGATGATCAGGCCGCGGCTGGCGGTTGTCTCGCTAATGATGATGATGATGACGGCAGTCAGTGGCGCGGGGACCACACCCACGAAATAGGCGATCATGCCCAGTAACACGATCGCGCCGGAAAGCTGTGGTGGAACAGAAGCGCGAGCTGCCGACGCCCGCACTCACCGCCAGCGAGGGAGCAAACACCCCTCCGGCGCTCCGCTCAGTCTGGTTGCCAGTGCTGCGATGAACTCCGCGGGGCCGAACCATAGCGGCCGACCATCTCCCTCCACCAGCTGCCGTGTCGCCTCGTAGCCGGTGCCCAGGTAGCACTGCTGCTCAGCTGGCCAGCAGGGCGACGATCGAGCTGCAGACACCGGCGAACAGCACCGGCCTTGCCTTCATCCGCTTAAGCCAAGGCCGAGTAGGCCCGGCAAAATCGAGGACTAGGCGGCTGAACAGGCGGCCGGTCAGTCCTCTCAGGATGCCCGCGACGGGCGTGACGATCAGGATGGCGTGCACGCCGAGAGCCTGCCCCATCTGACCGAGGTAGATATAGTCGCCAGCGATGCCGAGACTGACCAGCCCCGAGATCATCACCGCCGCCATGACCAGTACCGCCACACGCTGCTCAGGGCCGCTACGCGTCAGCACATCACACGGCAAGAAGCTCGGGCGTAGAGCCTCCATGAACAAACGGCAGGTTTAGGGGGAGCGCTCGAGCTCGCCTGAGTGACCGGCATTGGGTCTTTTTGCGGCAAGCGGTCGCTGAGCACCGTCAGCGGACTTCCTGAACCACATGCGAGAGAGACCCGGCGTCCTGCGGCAGTCGGGGTCGAGGGCTGGCGGTCGCGGAGGCTCGAGCGATGGCGTCCTGGCAACATCTGAACCTCGGCCAGCGTCCGTGGGGAACGCTAGCTTCTATAATGGATCATGAGCGAACCCGCACGACTTCTCGCAACGACGCTCCCAGAGAAGCTACATCGACGTGCAGAGCCAACGGTACGGCTTTGCACACCCGCCGTTCTCCCCCCTGCTTCCCTCGATCCTGACGATTGGGCCGACCTGCGCAAGCAGGGGCACAGGATGCTCGACGATATGTTCGACGCGATCTCGTCGGTGGGCGAAAAGCCGGTCTGGCAGGCGATACCCGACGAGGTCAGGCAGAGCGCCCGCCAGCCGTTGCCCAGCAAGGCGGTGCCACTCGGACAGGTGCACGACGACTTCCTGCAGAACGTTCTGCCGTACGGCAGCGGCAACGCTCATCCCGGCTTCATGGGCTGGGTACAAGGCGGCGGCACGCCTGTGGGCATGCTGGCGGAGATGCTTGCCGCGGGATTGAACGCCAATCTCGGTGGGCGCGATCACATGCCGATCGAGATCGAGCGGCAGATCACCGCGTGGATGGCGGAGCTGTTCGGCTTTCCCGGCACGGCGAGCGGCCTCTTCGTCACGGGCACCTCCATCGCAAACTTCATGGCGGTGCTGATCGCCAGGACACGTGCGCTCGGCCAGATGTCCCGCCGCAGCGGTGTCGCTCAGTCGGGCAGGGCGCTCACCGGCTATACCTCGCAGGCAGCGCACCGCTGTGTGGCGCAAGCGTTCGATATGGCAGGTATCGGATCAGACAGCCTGCGCGCGATCGCCATCGGTGATCACCACCGGATCGACACCACCGCGTTGCGGGCTTCGATCGCCGCGGATCGCGCCGCCGGCCTTCAACCGTTCATGATTGTTGGAACGGCGGGGTCGGTAGATATCGGCGCGACCGACGACCTGGCCGAATTGGCTGACATCGCGCGCCAGGAAAAGCTTTGGCTGCACATCGACGGCGCGTTTGGCGCTCTGGCAGTCCTGGCACCGGACCTCGCGCCGCGGCTGGCCGGGATCGAGCGGGCCGACAGCCTAGCGTTCGATTTCCACAAATGGGGTCAGGTCCCTTATGATGCGGGCTTCCTGCTGTGTCGCGACGCTGCGAGCCACCGCGCGGCGTTTGTCGGCGATGCACCTTATCTTCAACGGGCCGAGCAAGGGTTGGCCGGCGGCGAACATTGGCCCTGCGACTATGGCCCCGACCTGTCGCGCGGGTTTCGCGCCCTGAAGACGTGGTTCACGCTGCGGACCTATGGTCTCGACGCGATCGGTGAAGCGATTTCACGTTCCTGCGCACTCGCACGCCGGCTTGAGCAACGCATCGCCGACAGCGAAGCGCTATCGCTGCTGGCGCCGGTTCAGCTCAACATCGTGTGCTTTGGTTTCACCGGGCCGGATGCTGATCGCCGCAATTCAGCCGCGGTGACTCACCTGCAACTCGCCGGTCGGGTGGCGCCTTCATCCACGCAGATCGGCGGCCGCACCGCTATCCGGGCAGCGTTCGTCAATCACCGCACGAGTGAGGCGGACGTCGATGCACTCATCGACGGGCTCCTCGCCTTGCCAGCATCAACCCATTCCACCTGGAACCAGCATTGATCCATTCCGACTTGACCAGCTGCGTTCCCGCCACGCTCGGCGTCGCTCGGCTCGGGCGCATGTTTGAAAACAAAGGCGACCTGTCGGTGCTCGCCGACACTCTGGTCGAACGTGCAACGGCTGCGACGCCCGATCCAGGGGCGATGCTGGACCTCTCGCTACTCAGCCAGTTCACGGGTAATCGTGAGCAGGGTTTGTCTCTGCAGGCGCAGGCGATAGCGGGCAGCCGTGTCTTCGCGAATGTCTATGGGCACGGCTCCGGCCCGCGCGTTCTCGCGCTGGTTGCGCCCGGCGACCTCACCGCAAACACACCTCTGGACTTCCTGTTCGAGCATTCGAATGTCACGCTGCTGACGGCCTATCTCGACCTCGCGGGCGGTATGCCGGCCAGCATGGATCTCCCCGACCACGATCTCGCGTTCATGGCGGTGGGCGAATCTCCCGCGAACCAGCCGCTGCTGCATCGGATCGCCGAGCAATGCGCGGTGTGGCCGCGACCGATGATCAATGGCCAGCCCCTCCATGTCGCGCGAATGACGCGCGACGAGGTCGCCGCAGCCTTTGCCGGCGAAGCGGCTATCCTGGCTCCCGAAACCCGTCGCATGGCCCGGGCGCAGGTTGCAGCCGCCGATCTGCACTTCCCGGTCACCATCCGACCCACGGGCACGCAGGCCGGCGAGGGGCTGGAAAGGATCGAGGACGACGACAGCCTGGCGGACTATCTGTCCCGCCATTTGGAGCCGGATTTCTACGTTGCCGACTTCGTCGATTACAGTGGGCCCGACGGCTTGTTCCACAAGCAGCGGATCGTCTTCATCGATCGCGTTCCCTACATCAGCCATCTAGCGATTTCGGACCACTGGATCGTCCACTACATGAGTGCGGGCATGACGGAGAACGCCCGCCGCCGGGGGCAAGAGGCGGAGTTCATGGAGCAGTTCGACAGCGGCTTCGCCGTACGTCATGCGGCCGCGTTCAAGGCTCTCTGCGACCGCATCGATCTGGACTATTTCGGGATTGACTGCGGCGAGACGCGCGACGGCCGCCTTCTGCTGTTCGAGGTGGACGTCGCTATGATCGTGCATTCGCTGGAAGACGGCCCCGAATTCGACTACAAGAAGCCTCACATGGAGCGGCTGTTCACTGCGTTCGGCGCTCTTGTGGAGCGGCGTTTTGATGCCTTTTCTGCCGCCGCAATATCTCACGCCGGAGGGGCGGAATCCGGACCGGTTCCGAAGCTAAGCTACTGAGGCGCGTGCGATGACCGCGCTTGGACACCTACCTGGACCGCGCGACTCTGAATGAACGTCTGAATGCGGAACCAGAAGAATGCCATGCGCGGCGGATTCAGGGTCTGAATGGTCACCGGCCTGACCCGCCGGCTTGCGGGAATCAGTCGCCGCTCATGGAATGCAAATCTCAATCTCCTAAGAAGATCCGATGGCCATTGCCGCGCTGTGCTGGATCGCTGTCGTCAACGCTTGGACCGTTCTGCGGTTTTGGCAGGATAAGTGGCGGGCAATCGCGGGCGAGCGTCGCATTCCAGAAGCCGACCTACTCGGTCTGGCGCTGATTGGCGGTTCTCCAGGCGCCTTCGCAGCGCGCCACCTCTTCCGCCATAAAACACGCAAAGAGCCATTCTCAACGCAATTGATGGTCATAGCAGCAGTTCAGGTGGGCGCCGGTGGGGCGCTGTTGCTTTTCTGATCTCGACAAGCGGCGCCGTTAAAGCCTGACTCGCAGTGGCGAGCGTCACTCGACCTCAGTGGTCCGGAACGCGCGTGCCCACCAGTGCCGGCCGAGCCGGTGCCAAAGCACCGCGAGTAGGAGCAGCAGTACGAGCGGCGGCGCGAGGTGCGCGAGCAACGTGAGAGCCGTAACGAGCGTCCAGGTCAGCGAAAGATAGCCTGCCTGCGCAGCTTCAGGCAGTCGGGCGGTCAGGCCTACACCGGTGCCCGCAGCGTAAGTGAAGCTGATCGGCGTAGTAGAGACGCTTGCCTGCGTCCCCGCCGCTTCTGCGTCGCTGAGCAGGCCATTGCGTGTCGCTGGCGGGAGATCGCTGCGCGCGAGTTCCTTCTCGGTGTCGGCGAGATCGGCGCTGACGTCGGCGGGGTTCACCTTTGCCGCTTCAGCCGCGGAAGCTGCGTCCGTGCCGATGATCTCGGCGCCGGTCAGCGCGCCGGCGGCCGCTTCGATGCCCTGCACGCTACGTCTGCCGAAGGCGCGCGCGATCGGGGCAACCACCCGGACGTCTAGACTGGCGGCGACCTGTCCCGACCCATCGAGGCGATAGGTCATCCCGGTGATCCGGCAGCGTCTGGGGGTGAGTTGCTCGCACGCCTGCGCATGCACCTCCTGTGCATCTGCTATGCGGCCGGAAGGCAGCCGGAAATCGTATCGATACGCGAAGACGACGCCGCTTGCCGCAGAGGCCGTTTCGCCGGGACCCTCCCCATCGGGCGCCTTGCTGCACCCGGCCAGAGCCAGACAGGCCAGTCCCAAGCTCAGCCACCGCATTGCGACGTCCCTTTAGAAAGTAGGTCAAAGTAAAACCTACTCCATGCACGACCAGTTGATCGCATCCGGCCGTCCTGAAGCAACGCTCGCACCGCTCCTTGATGCCTCCGTCGCGCTTCTCCGCGCGCGCGTCGCGCACGCTGGCCCCGCGACGATCGCGCCACTGCAGGCAGCGGTGATTGACGACCTGACTCCAACCGCTTCACGCGCGAGCAGGCCACCGGTGCGCTGGCGGCGGGCGACAGCGACGAGCCATACAGAAGTCATCGAGTTGCACATCGCGTCGGATTTAAGAGCGCTACGCATTCGGTGCTGGAGTTGTTTGGTTCACTTGATCCCCCGGGTGACCGCTCGAGGCAACGCCACCGCCGCGCGGGAGGCGCTGGCGGGGAATCCCACAGGCAAGGTGGTGGTATTCGACGGCCTCAGTCACTAGTTCAAGGAAGGCGCGAGGACGGGTGCGATCGAGGAGAACGCGGCCTCGGCCCGAACATCGGGTCGCCGCGGGTGGTAGCGCTTCTGGGAGATTGCTCAGAGACGCGCTCGTTGCCGGTCCAGAAGGCAGGGTTGCCGCGCGATAGCTGCGCCACTTTTCGGCCGCTGTAATCAGAAACCGTCCTTCTCCTTACAACTCCGCACCGATCCAGCCGATCGGCGGGGTTGAAGAAAGGCGTCGTTCCAACGTCCGGGCACTCAGGCGACCTGAATGGCGACAAGTTTCGGGGAGCGGCAATCCGGCCCCGAATGGCGGCTTCTGAGTTTCCCTGCTCATTCGAAGGGCAGAGCTGCCTACTCTGCGATCTGGGATCAGACACACCGTCTATGCGGAAGGTACTGAGCGGTTTTTGAGGAGCATCTCTCTCACGCAAGCAGCGAGCCGAATTGGATCGAACGGCTTGACGATCACGCCGATGGCGCCGCGTGCCTGATAGGCGGCGATGTCGGCCTGGCGCGCCTGCGCCGTCATGAAGATCACCGGCACCTTCGCAGCGACCGGCAGCGCATGGAGGCGGTCAAGAAGGGTCAGGCCATCCATGCCCGGCATCATGACGTCCAGAACCGCCACGTCCGGCACGAACCCCGCCGCGACCACGTCCAGCGCCTCGGCGCCCGACGTGGCAACGCGCAAGGTGATGGTCGGGTCTAGCGACAGGGCCAGCGACACGATGGTGCGGATGTCTGCGTCATCGTCGACGTACAGGACGGAAAGGGAGGTCATGCCGTGTCGTCCCGCGAGCGGATGACCCGCCGGATCGTCGCCTTCAGATCCGGCATCGAGCCCCGCGCCTTGACCAGCACCGCGTCGACCTTGCGCGCCATGTCGCTGGTGATGTCCTGCGCCGAATAGATGATGGTCGGGATGGCCAATCCGTCCTCGTCGATCAGGAAGGGGATAAGGTCGAGGCCGGAGCCGTCGGCGAGCTTCAGGTCGAGGATGGCGACATCGGGCGACACGCGTTGCAGGAGCGCGCGTGCGGAGGGCAGGTCGGTGGCGGAGACCATCTGCGCCTCCGGCTCGATCGCCGCCGCGACTACCTCCAGCAGATCCCGGTCATCGTCGAGGTGCAGAATCACCGGCTTGCGCGACGCCTTGCGCGACAGGGCAGTCCTGAGCGCCACCGATAAGCGGGCCGGGTCACCGGGCTTCTCGATCCAGTCCACCACGTCCAGGGCCGAGCGGCCGTTATCGTCCCCCGATGCGGCGGCGACGATGATGATCGGGGCGTCAACCGGCGGATCGCCGTCGCGCGCGCCCTGCGCGAAAGCCAGGCCGCCTTCTTCCGGCAAGGTCAGACCGACCAGCAACACAGTGAAAGCGCGGCGGGCAAGCGCCGCCCGCGCTTCGTTGGACGACCGTGCTAGTTCATAGCCGCAGCCCTCCGCCGCAGCGATGGCGATCAGTTCGCCGGCCACCGTTTCGTTAGCTTCGCAGATCAGCACGGCGGGAGCGGAGGCATCGATCGGCTGGCTGGCGCCGATCAGCGCCACGGCGAAGGCAAAGCGGGTGCCGCCGCCGGCGCGATCCTCGAACCAGATGGTGCCGCCGTGGCGCGTGACGATCTCGCGCGAGATGGCTAGTCCGAGACCCGTGCCCACCGATCCATCGGCGGGATCGCCGCGTTCGAAGCGGCCAAAGATGCGGTCGCGAAATCCCGCGGGGATCCCCGGGCCGCGATCCTCCACCGACACTACCGCGCGATCGTCGTCATCGGTAAGCCCCAGGTCGATGATCGATCCCGACGGAGCGGCGCGGATTGCGTTCGATAGCAGGTTGGTCGTGACCTGAAGCAGGCGATCAGCATCGCCGCGGATCATCACAGGCCGCTTGGGCTTGCTGCAATTCAAGACGATCTGCTTCGTGGCGGCAAGACCCTCGCTGCCAACGCAGGCTTGTTCGATGACCGAGGCGAGGTTGGCCGGAGTCCGGGCGATGTCGAGCTTGCCCGACTGGATTCGGTCGATGTCGAGCATGTCGTTGATCAGGCGGATCAGGCGGCGGCTGTTGTTTTCCGCAATCTCGATCAGCCGCCCGGCATCCGCTGGGATCGCTCCTGCGGCCCCGGCGCGTAGCAGGCCAAGGGATCCGACGATGGAGGTCAGCGGCGTGCGCAGCTCGTGGCTGACCGTGGACATCAGGTCGTCCTTGATCCGCTCCAGCCGCTTGCGTTCGGAGATGTCGCGGAGCGACACCACCAAATGGTCGCCGCTCGGCACGAACATGACGCCGATCGCGACGTCGACCGCGACGTCGCGACCGTCGCCGCGGCGGATGGTTTGGTCCGGCAGGAAGGATCGGCGCAGTTGCCCGTCGACCAGGCCGATGCGCTTGTGGAAGCTACCGTCTCCGGGAGCGAGGTCGATCACCGTTGCGATGTCCCGCCGCGCCAATTCGGCGGGCGTGTAGCCCAGCATTCGCGTCGCTGCGGCGTTCATTGTTTCCACGGTGCCGCTGGGGTTGAGGATCAGGATGGCATCGATGGTGCTGTCGAGGATGGTGGCGTGGCGCTCCGCCGCCTCAAACGCCTCTACCAGCGAGGCATGGCGTTGCCGACGGGAGCGCCACAGGAACGTCAGCCCTGCGAGCACGACCAGGACCAGCGCCACGACCGTGGCGAACGCGACGTTCTGAAGCTGTGCATTGTAGGCGCCATACGCGGCGCGGCTCTGTTCGGAGCGCATCTGCTCCGCCGAGATCATGTGGCCCACCACGTCGCGTAGCTGGTCCATCAGGCGCTTGCCGCTGCCCTGCGCCACGATTCCGCGGGCTGCCACGGCATCGCCCGCGCGGTACAATGCAATCGTGCGGTCGAGTTCTGCAAGCTTGGTTCCGGCCAGCCGCGACACCACGGGCCAATAGGCATGCGGAACATCGCCGTCCTGCGCCGCGAGTCCCTGCGCGATCTGGTGCTGAATGGCGCGTTTGGCGGGATCATACGGCCGGAGGAAGGTCGGATTGCCGGTCAGCAGGAAGCCGCGTTGCGCCGTTTCCGCATCTTTGAGCCTCGACAGCAGCGTGATCTGGTCGACCCGGCGGTCAAAGGAGTGCGCCGCCTGCATGCGCATCTGTTCGGACCGATCGTACTCCGTGCGCAGCCATAGGAGCAGCGCGACCAGCACTAGCGGCACCAACAGCGCCACAATCGAGAACCGCAGCAGTGAGGGCGCCTTGAGCGACAGTGCGGAGCGGCGTTCCAGCTGCGTCATGGCGTACCCGATCCAATCAATGGTTGAATCGCCAGCAATGCCTGGGTGCGGTTGGTCACGCCCATGTTGCGGAAGATGGAGGTGAGGTGCGCCTTGACAGTCGCTTCCGTGACCTGGAGGTCGCGCGCGATCTGCTTGTTCGAGTGGCCGTCGGCGAGCGCTAGCAAGACGCCGTGCTGTGCCGGCGAGAGATCGTTGATGCGCGCGCGCGCCGCCTCGATCGCCGAACTGGGCGTGCTGCCGGCGGGAAAGCTGGTCCTGCCTTCATCGATCTGCCTGAGATGCGCGGCGATCGTGTCAAGCGGCAGGCTCTTGAACAAAAATCCGGCGGCGCCGAGCGCTCGCGCGGCATCAACGAGCGATGCGTCCTCGCGCGCGGTAATGACGACGATCGGGACCGCGGGATCGCGGAACTGCAGGGCAAGCAGCCCCGAATAGCCGCGTGCGTCGGGCAGTTGGAAGTCGAGCAGAATCATGCGGAATCGATTGCGGCTCTCGACTTCCGCGACCGCCTCGGCCACGGAACCTACCCCGACTACCGTGCTGCCTGCCAGGGCGGACCGTGCTGCAAGGGACAGACCTTCGCGCGTGAGGGGATGGTCATCCGCAATCAGGACGCGCCCGCCCATCTTCACCTGTCCATCCCTGTCACCACCCGCTTCATAGTCGTGTTCGCAGTCGCTTAGTTTTGTCGCGGTAAGACAGCTTGTCTAGCCTAATCTTGAGCAAGTTTTTGAGGGGAGTCGTTTGGAAGCTCAGTGGCTCCTGCCTCTGGTCCTCGTCGTCGATGATGAGCCGCTTCATCGCGAATTTGCCACCAGAGTGCTCACTGCGACCGACTGGCAGGTCGTTGTAGCCGCCTCCGGAGAGGAGGCGCTTGATCTGCTCGCGCCATGCCCGGCCTTGGTGCTGATGGATCTGCAGATGACCAGGATTAGCGGCTGGGATGCGGTGACCGCGATACGGCGGAGCGACGGGCAAGCGGCATCGGTGCCGGTGCTGGCCTACACCACGCTTGGCGCCAGCGACGTGAGCGACCTGCGGACCGCTGGCTTTGACGGGCTCGTCACCAAGCCGTGCACGGCGGCCGAACTCGCGACCGCTGCGGCAGCGTGGCGACCTGACGGCGCAACGGCGGCACTTGATCGGCTGGAGGCGAGCTTCGGCACCGCGGAGATTGGTGCCATGACAGGGCGGTTCCGCGACATGCTCACCGAGGCGCTGACCCGGCTCGACGACGATGGTGCCGCACCGTTGGCTCATCGGCTCGCCGGGCTCGCCGGCACGCTAGGATTCGCGGCGGCGGGGCAGGCGTGGCTGGCGCTGTCGAACGGGGACAAGTCCGCGGGCACTGCCGCTCGACGCGAGACGCGGCGGGCGATCGCCACCATCGATCGCCGGGCAAACGATGCGCCGCCTTCGACTTCGGTCTAACTCCGGGATCGTTTCCGCCGGGCGGTAAGATCCCATTTACCGCGCCGCGAGAGGTCGGCCCTGTCCTCGCGAACAGGGAGCCTCACCATGATCACGTCCTCAGCCAAGTTCGGTTCTCGCACCGCCGCCGTCGCTGGCGTCGTCGCCGCTTTGCTTTCCGCCAGCCCCGCCAGCGCCGATAGCGCCGCCGGCACCATCGGTGTCGCACTGACGGTCACCAACGCGTGCGTGGTGAACGGTGCGCAGCAGCTTCAGTCCAACGTCGGCTCGCTGGGCGACATCAACTTTCCCGACCAGCCCGGCGTTTTCGGCAACGTTGACGGCCAGCTTGTTGGCTCGTTGGGCACGGTGCAGGTGCTGTGCTCGCCCGGCGTTAGCCCGCAGCTGACCATCGGCTCGGGTGCCAACGACGCTGCCGGCAAGCGGCGCATGGGCTCCAACGGCAACATGATCGACTATCGCCTGTTCAGCGATGCGTCGCGGACCAGCGAGCTGGGCGTCGGCAGCCGCATCTCGCTCGGCACAGCCACCACCACGCCGTTCACGGTGCCGATCTATGCGCGCGTGACCAGCGCGGGTGCGGTGCTGGCGGCGGGCCGCTATACCGACACCGTCCAAGTCACGCTCGCCTGGTAAGGGCGGGCAGGCGTGCGGGCCGCTGCCATCACTGCGCTCGCCCTGTGCGCAGCGGGTCCGGCCCGGGCGGAAACGGTGAAGCCGTTCGAGGTGACGGCGCGGATCGTGTCCGGATGCATCGTCGCCCAAGACGCGGCGGGGCGCTGGGGAACGATCAACCTCGGCAGCGTTTCGGGCGTGGCGGGCGACAGCGCCCAGGCAACCCTGCTGTCCACAGCGGGCGCGGGCCTGGTGATCGAATGCACGCCCGGCCTGTCCGCCACCCTGTCAGCCGACAATGGTGACCATCCCAGCGGTGGTGAGCGCTTCCTGCAAGCGGCGGGAGGCACGGGAACCATCCGCTACCGGCTCTACGCCAATGGCGGCAGCACGCCATGGGCAGGGGGCACGGTGCCGCTCACCTTTGCCACCGGGGCGCAGGTCATTCCGGTGCGTGCTGTAGCGACGCTAGCCGGACCCACCGCTGCCGGCATCTACACCGACACCGTCCGCATCACCCTGAGCTGGTGATCGGCCCCGCGAAAGAGATTGCTACGATGCGCATCCTGAGCTTCCTGGCCCTGCTGGGCTGCCTGCCCTCTGCGGCGCACGCATCCGCCGTCGTGATCTGGCCGGTCGACCCGGTGATCAAGACCGGCGAGCGGGCCACCGCGCTGTGGCTGGAGAACAAGGGCGACAAGCCGGTCACGCTGCAGGTGCGCACCTTCGCCTGGTCGCAGCCGAACGGCGAGGACCAGCTCGACGGGCAGGATGGCGTGATCGCCAGCCCGCCGATAGCGACGGTCGCGCCCGGCGGTCGCCAGCTGGTGCGGGTTATCCGCCGGACGTCGGCAGCCGTGCCGGAAAGCTGCTACCGGCTGCTGGTGGACGAACTGCCGCCGCCGCCGGTGGCGGGCGCCGGAGGGCCGCTGCAGGCGGCGCTGGCGGTGCAGATGCGCTATTCTATCCCTCTGTTCACCTATGCCGGCGCCGACCCGCTGCCACGGCTGGACGCCCATATCGGCATGAGCGCGGCGGGCCACGTCCTGACCATCCACAATACTGGTGCGATGCACGCCCGGCTCACCAACCTGCGCTTGACCGCGAACGGGCACACCGTGGTCGTGAAGGAAGGGCTCGCCGGCTATGTGCTGCCCGGCGCCACGGTTGTCATGCCGCTGCCGGCGGGTCAGTCGGGGCAGCTGACGGTGGGCGTCAACGGTACCGATCAGGTTCTCGGCGCCGCCATCTGATCGCTGCGCCCGCCGAGCTCTCCATGCGTGCCCTGCTCATCCTGCCGGCGCTGGTGACGCCTGTCGCCGCCGCGGCCGCCGACGCCGTCAAGGACGGCCCGGTGCTCGCCGCGGCAGCGGGTCCGGCCGAATTGTTCGTGGAGCTGGTGATTAACGGCCAGGCCGGCGGCGCTCTCGCCAGCGTCATCCAAGACGGCGATCGGCTGATGGTGGACAGCGACGCGCTGCGCCAGGCGGGTGTCGCCGTCACGGACACCGGCAAGATCGACGCGGCGCACTGGCCCGGCGTGCGCGCGACCTATGATGCGGCGGGACAGCGGCTTCTGCTTGACCTTCCGGCGGAGCTGCTGCCCACCCGGCGCATCTCCGCGCCGGCGGAGGCACGCATGACGCCGATCGTCGATACCGGCGGGTTGCTCAACTACGATGCCTTCCTTCAGGTGGCGGACGGGCATGCGAGCGCGTCGGTGTGGAGCGAGCAGCGCGCGTTCGGCACGATCGCCAACACCGGCATCGCCAGCATCGGCGGCGTGCGCGACGGCTATGTCCGGCTGGACACCCACTATTCGCTCAGCCGCGAGGAACAGGCAACCGAGGTGACGGTCGGCGACCTCATCACCCGCGCGCTGTCCTGGTCCACGGCGGTGCGGATCGGCGGCGTCCAGCTGTCGCGCAGCTTTGCCCTGCGTCCCGACCTGATAACGGTGCCGCTGCCGAGCTTTGCCGGCGAGGCGGCGGTGCCGACCGGCGTGGACCTTTTCATCAACGGCTATCGCCAGAGCCGCAGCGACGTGGCGCCGGGGCGCTTCGTGCTCGACAGTGTACCGGTGGTGAACGGGGCAGGGGAGGCGCGCATCGTCACCACCGACGCGGTGGGCCGGCAAATCGCGACGGTGATCCCCTTCTATGTCGCGCCCGAACTGCTGAGGCCGGGCCTGACCGACTTCAGCGTCGAAGCGGGCGCGTTGCGCAAGAATTATGGGGTGGACAGCTTCAATTACCGCCGCGCTGTTGTCTCGGCATCGGCGCGCCACGGTCTCACTTCGCGCCTGACCCTGTCCGGCCATGCCGAGGCCACGCCCGGCATGGCGGGCGGCGGTATCGGCGCGGCTTGGGCGCCGGGCCTATGGGGCGCGCTGAGCGGTGCGGTGGCGGTCAGCGAGGCGCGCGGCGTCAGAGGAACCCAGATCACCGCCGGCTATTCCTTCACGGCGCGGCAGGTCTCGATCGGTGCCGAGCATGTGGGGCGCAGCCACGGCTTTATCGATCTCGGCAGGTTCGACCTCGGCTTGTTCACCGGCAGCGCGCGGAGCGACCGGGTGAGCATCGGCATGCCGGTTCACGGTGTCGGTAGCCTTGGACTCGGCTACATCGCCTCCCGCGTGCGGGACGGCAGCGGCGCCCGCCTTGGTTCCGCGTCCTTCTCGACCCCGCTGGGGCGTCGCGCCTCGGCCTTCGCGGCAGTAGACTACGACTTCGGGCGCAGCACGGTCAGTGCTCAGCTGCGTCTGGTGATGCCGCTGGGACGCAGCACAGTCGTCAGCGGCGGCGTCGCTCACGAGGCGAACGGCAGCGGCCGGCTGCAGGCCAGCGTCGCGCGGCCGTCGCCGACGGCGGGCGGGCTCGGCTATTCGGCCGACCTTGCCTGGAACACCCGCGGGTCGGTGCTGGGACAGGCCAGCGCCAGCTGGCGCGCCTCCAGGGTCCAGCTGGAGGCGGGCGTCGCCTCCAGCGGTGCCGCGCAATCGGCCTGGGCGAGCGCGTCGGGCGCGATCGCCTTTCTGCAGGGCCGTGCCTTTCTCGCGAACTCTCTGCCGGACGCCTTTGCCGTGGTATCGACCGGCATGGCTGGCGTGCCCGTCTATTACGAGAACCAGATCATGGGAAAGACGGACGGGAGCGGCCGGCTGTTCGTGTCCAACGTCAGCGCCTTTCACCCCAGCCGCTTCGCCATTGATCCCGTCGATCTGCCGATCGGCGCCGTGGCCGATCACACCGAAACGCGCGCCGTGCTGCGCGCCGGGGCCGGTGCGGTGATCCAGCTGCCGGTGGTGTACCATCGCAGCGTCACGGCCCGGATCGTCAACTCAGCGGGAACGCCATTGGTGCCCGGAACCGTCGCCACGTTGAACGGCAGCCGCACCGCGACGGTGGGCTGGGACGGCGTGATCCTGATCGAGGATTTGGCAGGCACGATCATCGTAGAGGCCGGCAGCGGCACCGCTGCCTGTCATGCAACCGTTGCTAGCCCAAAGGACGGTTCGCCGCTCGCCGATGTAGGCGTGATCACCTGCCGCTGAGGCGCCCGGTTGGGGGGGCGAACGGTTGCGTTATGCCCGCGTCGTCCGCGAGGGTGACGGTAGCTAGAAGCTGACGACCACCACAAGCTGGTCCGAATAGCTGCCCGCAGCCGGTGTTGTCTGGCCGGGGTTCACCTTGGCGATGTAGGTCTGCATCTGGGTTGGATTGGTGTCACCCGTGCCCGCATCGGCGCTGGGTCTCGGGTTGCTTTCATCCCAGATCGTGGTGCCGTCTGGCTGATAGAGGTTGTACTGAAGGCTGTGACCCGAGCCGTCCGTCATCGCGCGCCAGGGCCGCGCGGAGCCGCTCCTGCCGTTGGTGAACGCGATCTTGTAGGCCGCGCCCTTCGTGCAGTCGACGAGCACCGATTGGGTGACGGGCTGAAACTGCGACACCAAGGGAGCGGAGCCGAACGAAAGGCTGGGTGCCGAGATCCGACAGTCCTTGCTGATCGTGAGAGATACCTGGATCGTGATGGTGACCCGGTTCGCCTCATAGCCAACACAGACGGAGCCGACCTGCACACCACTGCAGACGTAATAATCCCAAGCGACCGTCAGAGTGTCGGAATAGACCCCCGCAGCAACGTTCGGCGCTCCTACCAGCTTGGCGTAGATGGGCGCGTTGAAATTGCTCGCGCTGCCGATGCCGAGCAGCGACAGCAGGTTGGCGCTCATGTAATCGATCGTGCTCCCTTGCGTGAAGGTCTGGGTCGCGCCCGGATCCGCCGATACCAGATAGGCCAGCGCATCGCTGCCGCCGGCGGTCAGCTTGAAGCCGTTGGCGCTGGTCAACGTTGCCTTGGCGTAGCTTCCGCCGAGCAGGCTGAGCGTGCTGCCGGTGCAGGAAAGGCCGGCGGAGCCGGCCACCTGTGCGACCGTTGCTGCTCGCACGTCATAGGATGTCGACGGGGCTAAGGTGAGCGTGCTCGATGAGGTGCTGCAGCCGGCATAAGCCGGCGAGGCGGCGCCTAGCAGCGCAAGCAGGCCCAGGACCGTGCGGGCCAGCACGATCGCGCAAAGGCGAATGGGATGTAGGGGCATCGACACGCTGCCGGTTTGCTGAACCGTAGCTAGCGGAATGTTAAGACGCGCGCGCGTGCTCCGCCGGTTAGACTAAAGTCTGAAGGAATGCCTCAGTCAGAAGCCCGACCGTACGAACGAGGATCTTCCTCGAAAAGCAGTCGAAAATGAGTTCACATTCGTCACGCGGAATGATGAACAAGCATCCGGTTTTCGGAACCCGCCTCAGGCCACTGAACGGCCGGTTGTGAATCCTTGCCGCCGCTAGAGTCGGCTAACCAGACGCTCCGACGTGGGCACGCTTCGAGCACATGCGGTTCTGGGGCCTGATGGAGGCAGCTGCCGGTGCTTACCCGATCGTGGCGGTACTCAGGCCGGAAGAGCTTGGCTTACCGCCAGGCTGGCAAGGCGAGCAGTGGCAAGGAGCTGGTCGAGGTTGTGCCCGTTGCGGGCCTTGGCGGACAGCCCGGACATAGTGGTGCTGATGAAGTCGGTAATCCGGTCGGCCTCCTCTGGGAAACGGGCGGCGATGTAGTCGCGGATCATGTCTTCCGCGGCCAGGTTGAAGGCGCGTGCCGCCTCCCGCGCGTCGGCATCGTTGCAGCGCGTGCCTTCAAGCACGAGACAGCCCGTCGCGACGGGATCGGCCGCGTACCGCCGAGCGGCTTCGTCCAGTACAGCCGCTAGGGCCTCTGCCACCGGACGGTCGGGTTGCAAAATCTCGGCGAGGGGAATGGCGCCGTTGCCAGCCCAGCGGTCGAGAATGCGGGTGTAGAGGCCGGCCTTGTTGCCGAAAGCCGCGTAGAAGCTGGGCGGGTTGATTCCGAGCGCCTCCGTGACGTCGGCAACGCTGACGGCATCGTAGCCCCGGGCATGAAACAGCTGCTGCGCCGTGGCGACTGCCTCGTCGGGATCGAACCGCCGAGGGCGGCCGCGTGGGCGGCGGGAATCTGTAGTCACGATTACAAAAACCCTTGACCCGACATCGCGTGGACTTATGTAGCGTGTCGTACACTAATCATCAAGGAGAGTTCCATGACCTCGTTTCAGGGTAAGTCCGTTCTGGTGCTCGGTGGCAGCCGCGGCATCGGCGCAGCGATCGTGCGCCGGTTTGCAGCGGAAGGTGCGCGCGTGACCTTCACCTACGCCGGCTCGCGCGAGGCGGCGGAGCGGCTGGCCGCGGAAACCGGCGGCACTGCCACCTTTACCGACAGTGCAGACCGCGACGCCGTCATCGCTCGGGTACGCGACAGCGGGCCATTGGACGTGCTGGTGGTGAATGCCGGCTTCGCGCTCTACGGCGATGCGCGAGACCAGAACCCGGACGAGGTGGATCGGCTGCTTCGCGTCAACGTCCACGCGCCGTACCACGCCTCGGTGGAGGCTGCGCGGCGGATGCCACAGGGTGGACGGATCATCGTGATCGGTTCGGTCAACGGGGACCGGATGCCTGTCGCGGGCATGGCGTCCTATGCCCTGAGTAAATCCGCACTCCAGGGAATGGCGCGAGGCTTGGCCCGGGACTTCGGCCCAAGCGGCATTACCATCAACGTCGTGCAGCCCGGCCCGATAGACACCGACGCAAACCCGGAGGACGGACCGAACAAGGATCTGATGCACGGCTTCATGGCGATCCAGCGCCACGGGCGGCCCGAGGAGGTCGCGGGAATGGTGGCGTGGCTCGCCGGACCGGAGGCGGGTTTCGTGACGGGAGCCATGCACACGATCGATGGCGCCTTCGGCGCCTGATCGGCGATGACGATCATCGGTGCGGGCGATGGTAGCCATCGCCTGCGCTGCTATCGTCGACGGCAAAGGCACATGAATGGGTGTCCTTTTTTGGCGAGCATCGAGGCGGCAGTGAACGTCCGGCTTTGGGGCGTCTTGTTGGCGCAGGGCGCTGATCATCGGGTGAAGCCACCCTCGGACGGTCGATGCGAAGCTCCCAAGGAGAGCACGCTGGCCGCCCAGATGGCAACCATCCAGAGCAGTCGCCGCCAGAGAGGCGCTTGCGCCGCCATCAATGGTATCCGTGCGTGCCGACCTTGCCGCGGAACTGCCAGTAGGCCCACCCAGTTTACCAGGACACGCAGGTCCGCGCGGCGTAGCCGCAGCCATTGTCCGCAAACCGAGGCAACACCGCCGCCCATCTGCGCATAGGCCGCTTCCAGGCAGACGGACGCACCCGATCCGTTGGAGATCAATGTCTGGGCCGATACCAGCAGGCTGTCCCGCAGGGTGATCTGGCCTCCATGCAGCGCGTTGGCCTCCACGACGTCCACTTGGGCCCGCGTGCGGCCGCGGATCGCATAACCTAATCCAGCAAGCACGCCCCCCCGAGCGGTAACGCCAGCAGGCGGTACGGCGCGATGTTTCCCACCGCGCTGAGATGATCAATGTGCGAACCGTAGACGAAGCGCTGGAGCAGGTGAGCTGCCGTGCTCTGGATCAGGGTCATCAATCCGGTCGCGACGCCGGCCGCTACCGCGAGTGCGATCAGGGCTGCTTCGCTTGGACGAAAGCGGCGGCGAAGGTGGAACGGGATGCGATGCGGGTCAGGTATGATCATGACCGGGCATGGCGCGGCTCCTAGTCGTCCGGTCAGCACACGTCCATGATGTCATCTGCGTTGCCAACCAGCGGCGGCCGTGCTGTCACGCGTTCATGACCGGAACCTTGAACGACCGTTTGCAGGCGATCCTGCGCCGCATTCCCGACTGGTTGCGTCAAGATCTTGCGGGCAGTGAACCGGCAGCGCGCGAGCGGGCCGTGGAGACACTGGCTGCGATGATGACGCTGGCTCTCGAGGACGCGGCAGATCAAGCGCAAAATGAATGATGGCGCCTTGCAGGGATCGAGCGGGCGCGGAGACCGCTTCCTGCAGGCTGCCCCTGTCTGGGTGCAGCTGGAGTGAGGCCGAGCATCTCAGCGCTATGATTGTGGCTTATCAACAGTTTTTTGCCGGCGACAGGAGGCAACCCAAGGCGAAGCATCTTTGCATGACTCGAAGAGTGCGATCTCCTCAGCGCTCCGGTAATGTCGCCGAGTGGTTGCCCGGCTGACAGGCGATCTTGCAGCTCCGCCTCGTCGTCTTCACTCCATCTCAATCCCGGCATGGGCAGCGAAATTCCACATCGAAAGGGCCAGCTTACGCTCTGGCACTGCTGACTCACCGCATGACCTTACACTGCCTCGAGAGTGTACTGTCACTCCAGACGCACTGAGTGGGAACCGGGCAAGGTGGCGAGCGCCATACGTTCCGTTCGGAGGCAGCAAGTCCGTTCCCGCTACTTCGCTCGTCGGGAGATATGGCCCGCTGGCGGCGCTGAACCTGCATTCCCCTGCCGACCCAGCTGCGGTTGCCTTGCGGAAGGTCGCCGGCGCGACGAGATGTCACTCATTCAGGGACTGGGTTCTATCAAGACGTGCAGGTTTTTACGTGTCGACCCGGGGTTGTCGCTTCGAATGACAATCGAGCCTCCAGTTGACCGATCAGTAGCTGAGGTGAAGTCCTGCAGCGCGCGTTTGATGATATCGCTCGGCCCCAACTCGAAGCGCGCGAGAAAGCCTTGCACAGCGCGGCGCGGTATCTGCAGCGCCGCACGTTCCTTCTTCGTCCTGGGCTTTGACTCGCCCCGCACCACACTGAAGCTGAATTCGATACAGTCGACGCGGCCCTTGTCGTGACCACCCGCAGCGAAGTCGGTGGTGACATGGGTGGGAAGGGCAGCATCAGGCAGCACCTGCTGGACGCCGGCCATCTGGTACCTGGAGTTCCCGCTACCGTCGGCTGTGTAAGCGCTTACGTGGTAGCCGAAGTCGTTCGCGGCTTGGCGTACAAGGTCCGGGCTGGCGAACATATGCTTCCAGCGTCCCGCCAGCACGGCATCGACGTCGGGCATGACCTCTCCGACACTCGCTTGTGCCTTGCTGCTCGAGGCAGGGATTGCCCGCTGACAGCCACCACTCGCGAACGCCGCAATTGCGACCAGCACTAGGGAGGTTCGCGCCCGCTCGAGACGCATGATCATAAACTGCTTCATCGCCTAAAAGGTAACTGAGAGTCCGAGGTTGGCGACCGTGCCGAGTTTGTAGCGATTGTAATAGGCGCGCTGATCACCGACCTGCTGGTATTCCTGATAGTCGGTTCCAGTGATGTTGCGTACCTCAAACTTCGCCTCGGCCGGAATTCCGCCAAGTGTCAGAGCTTCCCGCGCTACAAAGTCGAGGCGGAAGCCTGGATGTTCGTAGACATCCGGAAAGCCCCTCAGACCGCGCGACGTCACTCGCTTGCTCGCATAGCTGAGCAGGAACGTCTGCTGCGAGACATGGTCCTTAGCCTCCAGGCCAATCTCGAGGTTGGCGAGGTGGTCGGACTGGCCTGTAAGGGGCGCATTGTCGATGAACAGGTTGGTCGCGGGCTGAGTTCCAGCCTGATACAGCGCAACCTGATCGGTATCGCTGACCTGCAGGTGCGACTTGCTGAACGTGTAGTTGGCGATCGCCACCGCCCGTCGGCCGGTGAACAGCCCATCACCCAGATCGAAGTACTTCTGCATCTCGGCTTCAGCCCCGTACAGCTGGGCGCGCGGGGCATTGGCGAAGCTGGTGATCACCCCGTTGTCCCCCTGCGGCTGCAGAAAGACTTCGATCGGATGGTTGATGCGCTTGTAAAAGCCAGAGAGCGAAAAGCGCTGGTCAGGTGCAAAATACCATTCGTACCGGCCTTCGAAGTTCCACAGCTGCGAGTCGGTGAGCAGCGGGTTGCCCTGGAAATACCGATTCTGGTCGGGATCGTAGGCAAGCTGGAACAGCAGTTCGCGGAACTGCGGCCGCGCCAAGGTCTTGCCGCCGTTGACGCGCACCTGCATGTCCGGCCGGAACTGCCAGGTGACGGTCACCGCAGGCAGCCAATAGTCGCGCTCGATTTGATTTAGATTGCCGGTAACCGTGGTGGTGGTGAACACCTGGATCGGCGCTACCGTCTCGTTGCCGTGCTCGAAGCGAACGCCTGCGTCGATCCGGATGTCGGACGTGAGATCCGCGAGCAGCTTCAGATAGCCGGCGTCGGTGCGCAGGTGTGCCCTGAACGCGGGCGCGCTTTCGGTCGTTTCAATCAAGCCCAGGTTGAACGCCTTAATGACCGCCGGCTCGAGCAGAAGGTCAGGACGCAGGAACGTGACGCCGTCGGGCAGCGACGTGGTGGGGTTCACCAGGAAGTCGCGGCGCGAAGAGTCGCGGGTCTGAGTCGAGAGCGCGTAGCCAGCCGTCGCAGTCAGGTGCGGTGTGAGGGCATAGGAGAGATCGACACCACCGGAGTACAAGTTCTCGCTCAAGTCGGAAAAGGCGACCTCAGCGCGGCCCTGCGAGCGGTTGAGCCGGTTGATGTAGTTGCCGCCGATAGTGGTCGCCGGATCCGCGCTGGGATCGGTCTGGACGTACTGATAGTCCCACTCATAAGGGGACTCGCGTTGGGTGTTGGCCCACCCGCCGCGGACGTTCACCGACAGCTTGTTGAACTTGAAATCGCCCGCGACCTGGGTGTCGAACAGCTGGCGTTCAAACCAGGCGGTATCCTGCTGGAGGAAATTGAAGTTATTCGTGGTCGGAATGGTGCCGACACCGAGCCGGGTCTGCTTGTCCGTATCCCGGATGTACAGCGTCGTCCAACGGATCTTATTTTGGGGATCGAAATCTAGCCCGAGGCCGATCAGGCCGTTGACGACGATGCGATTGTCGGTGACGATCCGATTGAAGTTCGACGACAGCTGGGTGAGGTCGGTGCTCACCGGAAACTGTTGCAGGGTCTGCCGGGTTTGTGTCCGGTTGCTGTAGCCGCCGGTGATGATGGTTCCGAGCGTCGCCCAACCAAGGTCGTAGGTTGTGCCACCGGTGATGGTGGCACCGAAATTCGGCTGCTCGTGGCGGATAGTCTGGACCACGCTGTTGCGACCCGTCGCGAGCCCGGTCAGGACAGCCTGCTGATCGACGCCGGGATCGCCGATGGTCTTGCCGCTGGCAAGAAACGAGGCGAGCGCGGGCGTATAGTCGCGGTTGCCATTGTCAAAGCCCGTCCAGTCGGTCTTCGAGCCATAATAGCTATAGCCGAGTTCGTGGGTCGTTTCGCTGTCCCAGCCGACGTTGCCGCCGACCGTCAGAAAGGATTTCCGCGGAGCTGCAATGGTGGTGAGGTTGATGACACCCCCGCCGAACTCGCCGGGAAAGTTGGCCGAATAGCTCTTCTGGACCAACGAGGATGCGATGACGCTAGTCGGAAACAGATCTAGCGGGATCACGCGGCGCAGCGGCTCGGGGCTGGGCAGAGGTGACCCGTTGAGGAGCGCCAAGCTGTAGCGGTCGCCGAGGCCGCGGACGAACACCAGTCCGTTGCCGACCAGCGAAAGGCCGGTGACGCGGGACAGGGCGCCAGCGATGTTACCCTCGCCAGTTCGCGCGATGTCGGCGGCCGAGAGCAGCGACGTGACCTGCGTCGTGTTGCGAATGATGCTGTTTGACGAGTTGCGCCGGCCGGTCACGACCACGTCGCCGCTTGTTGTCGCACCGCCGCCTGGAATGGAAACGTCGGGCGCCGCGCCTTGCTGCGTGTCGTCCGCGGCCGGCGCTCCGGCCGTTGGGTTGCCCGGCCCTTGGTCCGGCGTGCTCGGAACGGCTTGGGCCGGGGTAGCTCCCGGCGTTGTGGGCGCAGTTTGCGGCGTGGACGACTGGGTGGACGCCCCGGTCGCGGTGCCCGCGCCGCCCCCTGCCGCGCCCGATCCAGCCTGCGCGCAAGCGACTGATGGCGCCACCAGCGCCGAGGAAAGGAGCAACAGGCCCGAAAGCGCCGACAGCTTCAACATCACAACCCCCAAATAGTTCAATACAGCAGGCAGGGCGGGGCAGGTTCTCACCGGCCCCGCCCCACGTCCGCTTCACTTCAGGTGGTCGGGAGGGAGGTGCACAGACCGCTGTTGCCGGTGCCGAAGTTCGCGGTCGAGCTGTTGCAGGTCCAGCCCTGCGCCCAGGTATCGGTGGTGCCGCTGAAGGCGCCGATATACGCGGTCTTGACGAACAGGTTGGCGGTGCTGTTGGCGTTGGGGAAAAGAGCGCTGCCCTGCACCGAGTTGAACGCCGACACGTCGTAGGCGACGATCGCGGTCTCGTTAGCGCCGTTGATGTAGGCCCGGCCGCTGCCGCCCAGCGCGGCTAGCGTGTTGGTGAAGGTGTCGGTGTTGTTGTTCTGGCCGGTCCCGAAGATCGCCTGGACCTGTGCGTCGGTGACGCCGTTGGCTCCCAGGTACTTGGACGATCCGCCGCACTGGAACGCCACCGAGCGGAACACGGGGGCGCCGAGCTCGTCGATTGACGGGTCAGCAGTGGTCGACGCGGTCTGCGCTTGGCTGATGCGCAGGCAGGGCAGATTGGGGCTGTATACGACCGAGTTGGCGAGCGTGTAGTCACTGTTGCCGCGCAGCAGGATCGCGGCCAGATCGGCATTGGTCGACGACGCCGTGCTGCTTCCCACGAAGGTGGCGTTCGCAACGAACGTGTGCTGGCGCGGCGTGTTCTCGTTGAACGCGTTGTCGCTGTCGTCCTCGATGAACGAGTCGCCAAGCCCGTTGCGCTGGATGGCGGCCACGAACTGGAAGTGGCCCTGGAGACCGGTATCAGTGTCGAGGTTGTCGTCCTCTGCGCCCACCGACAGGTAGTACTTCTCGTTCACGGTGCCGCCGAAGAACTCCGACCCGTCATCCGAGCTGTTGAAAGACATGATGTGGTCGATCTGCGTAGCGCTGCCGACGCCCTCCGTCGTGAGGGATTGCAGCTCGCTGTCCATCGACAGCACGTAGCCAGAGTAACGGATCTGCATGAACCCGACGTGGCCGCTGCTGTCCGTGTCGGTCGTGCCGCCATAATAGGCGGGGTCCGCGGCGCCTTCGGTCTGACGGTAGCAGGCGTTGCTGCCCGGCGTTGCGCCCGACACCGCGCAATCGGTGACGCGCGCACGGCCCATCAACACCAGGCCGCCCCACTGACCCGACGACGAGTCGGTGTTCAACCCGAGGATGTTGTCGCGGCTGGTCATGACGATCGGCTGGGTCGCCGTGCCGACGGCCTGGATCTTGTTGCCGCGATTCACGGCCAGCCAGGCAACGCCGGTGTTCGCATAGATGATCACGCCGGGATCAACGGTCAGCGTGACGGCCGCCGGCGTGTTGGTCGTGCCATCATAGCACTTGGCAGGCACGGACGACTCGTCCGTGCCGCGATCGCAGCCCACGTCCGTACGGCCGGCAAGCTGATACACCAGCCCGGCGAGCTTGGGCAGCTGGACCGAACGCTGGATGATCTTCGGCAGCACGCACACGCGGTAGGAGCCAGTGGGCCCCGAGATGGTGCCGCCATCCGTCAGCCCCTGCGGATCCGCGACGGTCGGGCAGCCGGTGGCTGCCGTCACCAGCGTCGAGGTGGGGGTGGCCGTGGGGGTCGGGGTAGGGGCCGGCGTGGTGTTGTTCGTCACAATGGAGACATTGCCGCCGGAGCCGGGCGACGCGATGTCATCCGCACCGCAGCCGGCGAGCACCAGGAGCGACGTGGTGGCGAGCAGCCCGCGAAACCGGAAACCCTTCATGACGATGTTCCTCCACTTTGGCCCCGCTGATCGAAGTCAGGACCTTCTCGTGCTCCGGAGGTACGAGCGTCAGATGAAGCTTACATGGCAGATTCGTTAACGAAGTGGGGAAGGATCCGGCGAACTGATGAGCGTAAATGCGGCCGACATCCGCAGGGAATACCGAAATCCGGTTCGCAACAAAAAATGCGAGCCCACGCGTCGAGCTCTATCCCGCCGCTATATGGCACGGCGGCAGAGTTGTTCAGCCGGGCGCGCGGCGGGTGCGTTCAATCCAGGATATAACCGCGCCGGGGAACCGCACGAACGCGGTTCGGCGCCCTCGCGATTGCTAACTGGTTGCGCAGCGCCGCAATCGCGTAACGGACGGTGCGTGCGTCGACACGGCTGCCTTTAGGCCCAAGCCGTTCGGCCAAGCAATCATTAGACAGCGCCGTTCCAGGGTGCCTCATTAGCTCACGCAAGAGGCGGAACTCGGAAATTCGCAAGGCGATCCGCTGGCCCGCGTGCGTGACTCTGTAAGCGCGCTGGTCGAGCACAAGCTCCCCATTGATAAGACAGTCTCCATACCCGATTGGCGACGAAGGCAAACGTAGGCTCTCGAGACGAAGAGCCAGCTCGCGGCTTGAGACGGGCAAGGGCAGATAAGCGTCTGCACCGGCTTCAAGTGCCATGCTTAACGCGGCTTCATGCTTCCAATCGCTCAGGATCAGGATGGGGATAGGGATCGAGCCGTCACGTTTTCTGAGAAGCTTGCAGCATTCAAGCCCATCGAACTCGCCCGCTCGCCAGTGAAGGACCACGGAGTGGATTGCCGCTGCCGTGGCGAGCTCTATGACATTCGTCCGGTCGATGCACGTGAGCGAAAAGGCCTGGCGCTCGGCGAGTCTCACAACTTGTGTCGTGAGCTTCGGACAGCGCGAAAGTAGCGCAATGCGGGCTAGCGGTTCGATCGGTACGTCTGAGTGGGACGTACCCGATACCCGCGTTGGCTGACTACGTTGCCCAGCATTTGCCGAAGGGAGGGGAGTGTCTCGGAGCAAAGACATTCACCGTTCTTGGAGAAGAAATGAACGATATTTAATCTGCGCGTCATTGAGACCTTGTCAAAGGCTTTCTTTGGCGCCGATAGCTTGCGCCACCGTCATTGGCTTTCTTTACGCCTCGTCCCCGCGTTTCGGCCGAGCGAGGGCGACGTCCTGAGGGGGCTGTCAGATCCAATGCAGCGGCTGCTCCGGCACCTTTCCCCCTCGGTTGGCAGCACATCAACCTCACGGCGATTTTCTCTGGACCGACACCGCGGGCGCGACGGCGAGACTTAGGCCGCTGCGCCATCTGACGGGCGGCTCAGCGCCGTCGAGCGCTTAGCGTATATCTGTGCCAGTTCTGTATCCCGGCCCCCACGTCGTGCCGGTGATGTAGTCCATAGCGACGAGATTGGCCGGGTTTTGCCGATCGAGATTTCGACCGCTGCGGTTCGGGAGCGGTCGCCGGCTGGTTACCCGGCCACTGGTGAACCCGGTCACGGCGACGGTCGGAATTCGCAGCTAGTGCCGCCCCCGCAACCGACGCTGGCGTTCACCTGGGCGACCTCAAACGTGTTTCGATCGCGCTCGGGCCGAAGAGCGGCGTCATCGACGACGGAGTGTTCACCCGCTCGGTTCGTTCGTATTCCACGCTCAACGAGCCGTCCGGCACCGACGCGCGTGTCTTGGACAGCCAGCCGTGGCCGAACAGGCCGGTCAGATCGCAGATGATCAAGATCAGGAAGGTGGCCCAGACCGCGCGCTCGAAACGCCACCAGCGCCGCTGGAACTCGAGGTTCTCACCCACTGCTATCTCTTCGCTCACCTTGGGAACCTGGTCGTCCACGGGAGCGGTCGCAGACTGTTGCGCCGTCATGCGTCACGCCCCGCGCGTGGCGCAGTTCTCGGCAGCACGTTGATATGGCCCTATGTCTCCAACACTGCGATGCGAATACCGCCGAGACCACGGATGCCCTGCTCGCGCGCCACGTTCATGACGTCATCGTCCATCATGGTGCGGCTAAGCGTTCCTGTGCGCCACCCGTGTTCGCCGATCAGGATCAACGGGACGCCGTCGACGATCCTCATCGCCCGGTCGGAGCGGTATCGAAGGCGGGACAGGCCATAGTGGCAGAGCGCCACCGTCAGGATCTGCGAGACCGCGTTGACCAGCGACGCTTCGTTCCCAACCATCCCCGTGAGGGTCAGCCCCCCGAGGTAGAAGATCAGCACGGACTCGAAGGGCGTCAGCTGCGTGCCAGGGCGACGCCCGACCGCGCGCACGATAAGCACAAGGAAAAGATACCCGAAGGCAGCGCGCAGAGTCGTAAAAGAGCCAATGCCATGGCCGGCCTGCTTTCAACGTGAGGCGATGGCGTACCGCGTCACGCGAAAGCTGGAACGATCAAGCCGCTGATGAGGTCCGCTTCGGAAGCCCTGCGGACATTCCTTCGGCGGGACGGGCGCGATCGTCGGCATTGGCCTTGGTGCGAACCCGGCGGGCTTACCTCGCGGTTTGCAGCTTCACGCAGACCGGGCCTTCGGCGAGAAGCGTAGCGATGCGCGAGGTTTCCGCGGCCGTGCCGTTGGGAAGATCGAGCGACGTGTCCCCCCACCACTCTGCGGAAGCAGCGGTGGAACTGCCGCCGGCCAGCGGCTCGGCACCGTGGAGGGCGACCACGCAGAGCAGGCTCTCGTCCCCGACGGAGCGCTGGAAGGCGAGCACGTGATCGGCGCGCGCGCCCTCAACGCCGACTGGGCGATAGCCACCTTCTGCAAACAGTCGCGGGTGCTGACGCCGCAAGTCCAGCAGCCTGGCAATGAGTGAAAGCTTCTCGCGACCGGCGCCGCTTTCGGCGGTCGTCAGCAGTTTCTGACGCAATGTGTAGTCGACCGGGCGGCGGTTGTCGGGATCGACCAGGCTGAAGTCGGGCAGTTCGGTTCCCTGGTAGAGATCGGGCACACCGGGCGCGGTGTAGCGCAGCGCGACCTGGGCAAGCATGTTGGCGCGCGCAGGTGCGTCCGTGTGATCAACAAATCCCTTGAGGTCGGCGAGAAACTGCGGGGAGCGTGCGGGTTCAAGCAGCACCTCGGCAAGTGTGCGACAACGCCCCTCATAAGCCTCATCAGGCGCTTCCCAGGAGGAGCGGAGCTTGGCCTCGCGCAGCGCCTTTTGCTGCCAGTCATTGACCCTGGCCGCGTAGGTGCGAAGTTCTTGTGCATCGTCGGTCTGGAGCCCGTCGGGCCAGGCGCCGAACAGCGTCTGGAACAGCATATACTGGTCGCCGGGGTTCACGCCCTCGGCGATTGGCGCCGCAAGGCTGAACCAGCGCTCCACGTGCTCGCGCCAAAGCTCCGGCAATTCGCTGAGAACCGCCAGCCGCGCGCGAACGTCCTCGCCGCGTTTGTGATCGTGCGTGGCAGTGGCGAGCAGGCCGTGAGGAAAGCGCTCGGCGCGTCCGGCCGCGGCAGCGTGGAAGTCGTCGATCGTCGCTGCGAACCTGTTGGCGTCGAACCCGACGTCGTTGCGCGAGAGCAGTCGGCCGTAGCGGTAGAAGGCGGTATCCTCGACAGCCTTGGCGGCGATGGGTGCGGAGAGTTGCTGGAAGCGGCGAACGGCCTGTGCGGCCAAACGGGTATCGCCAGCGCCATCCCCCGCCAGCCACGCGAGCACCAGATCGACCACGCCTGCCTCACCCGGCGGTATGAAGCGTGCGACGCGCTCGCGAGCGATGGCGCGGATATGGGCGTCGGACTCGGGCGCGGACGTACCGAGGCCATAGGTGCGGTACACCGGGAATACCCACAGCAGACGCTCGATCGCGCGGTGGAGCATGCCGGCAGTGATGCCCTCGGCATCGGGCGTGGAGCCGGCGAGCGCTTCGAACGCGGCGACGCAGCGGCCGAGCTGGCCGTGAAATTGCCAGGCGAGCATGTCCTGCCGGGCCTGCAACTCCTCCGGCTCGAACTCGGCGGGACGGCCGCTGATCTCGGTCCACAGCGCCGCAAGCGGCGCTTCGCCGGCAGGGGCGTGGAGCAGGGCCGCCACCTCCTCCATGAAATCGTAGCCGCTGGTGCCGTCCACGCCCCAGTCGGCCGACAGCGGCTCGCCGGCGCCGAGGATCTTCTCGATGACGATGTAAGCGGGACCGGGCGGCACATCGGCGGGGCGCTCGATCGAATCGAGCCGCTGGCGCAAGGTGCGGCAATAGCCGGCCGGATCGGTGAGCCCGTCGACGTGGTCGACGCGGACACCGTCGATCAGGCCCTCGCGATAGAGGCGGAAGTAGAGGGCGTGGGTGGCCTCGAAGACTTCGGGATCTTCGGCGCGCAGGCCGGCCAGCTCGCTGATCGTGAAGAAGCGGCGCCAGTTGAGTTCATCGTTCGCCGTGCGCCATGACGCCAGCCGGTAGTGCTGGGGGTCGAGCAACGCGCGCAATGCGTCGGGATCGCGGGTCGGCTCCAGCCCGGCTCGGTCCTCCTCCCGAATCGGGAAGCGATGCTCGCCATAGGCGGTGAGGACGGGGACGCCGTCCTCCATCTCGACCTTGATCGCTCCGCTCGCCAGCACGGCCGACAGCGGCTCGCCGAGCACCGGCAACACGAGCTTCTCGCGCCAGTCGATATCGAAGAAGCGCGCGTACGGGCTCGACTGCCCCTTTTCGAGCACATCGTTCCACCATGCGTTCTCGCCGCCGGCGACACCCATGTGATTGGGGACGATGTCGATGATGATGCCCAGCCCCTGCGCACGCAAAGCGGCGACGAGGCTGCGGAAGGCCGGCTCGCCGCCCATCTCCGGATTGATCCGGGTCGGATCAACGACGTCATAGCCATGCGTCGAGCCGCTTCGCGCGACCGTGATCGGCGAGGCGTAGAGGTGGCTGATCCCAAGCCGGGCAAGGTAAGGGACCAGCGCCTCCGCATCGGCGAAGGTGAAGTCCTTGTGGAACTGGAAGCGATAGGTGGCGCGGGGCGTCATCGTGTTCTCGCGGACTGGATCCGGTCGAGGCGTGCGGCGACCTCCGGGCGATCGAGCAGGGCAGGACTGGCGTCGGGCATGCGGCGGCGCCAGTTGGGATGCTGATCGATGGTGCCGGGAAGGTTGGGTTGCTCCTCCAGTCCGAGCACATCCTCCATCGGGAGGATCGCGAGCGCGCAGGGCGTGCTGGCGACGAAGGCCACCGCGGCATCGACCACGGGCCGGGTGTCGCCAGGCGCAGGCTCGGGCGCGTCGGCGACTCCGGCGGCGGTAAAGGCGCGCCACAGCCGCTCACGGTCTTCGGCGCGGTCGGCGCGGTCCTCCGCCTCATCCTTGGCGCGCGAGGTGCGGCCGAGCTTCCAAGTCCAGTCGATGTCGCGCCCTTGCCAGTAGCCGGCGACAGTCGGCAGGTCGTGCGTGCCGGTCATCGACGCGGCGTCGGCGGACCATTCGCCGGGGGGGATCACCTCGCCATCCTCGTCGCGCTCGAACCACAGCACGCGCATGCCGAGCATCGCCTTCTCGTCCATCGCCGGGCGGAAGCCCTCGGGCACGGTGCCGAGATCCTCGCCGATCACCACCGCCTTGGCGCGCTGTGATTCGATCGCGAGCACGCGCAGCATGTCGTCGAGCGGCATGGTCAGGAACGCGCCGTCTTTGGGCGAGGCACCCTCGGGAACCACCCACAGCCGGCGCAGACCGAGCGCGTGGTCGACGCGAATGCCGCCGGCATGGTCGAGCGCGGCGCGCAACGTGGCGATGAACGGCTCGAATGCCGTGCGCCGCAGCGCCTGGGGCGAGAACCCGGTGATGCCCCAGCTTTGCCCGTCAGGTCCGAGCAGGTCGGGCGGCGCGCCGATCGATAGACCAGCAAGCAGGTCCTCGCGCCGGCTCCACGCATGGCTGCCGCCGCCGTCCATGCCCACGGCGAGGTCGGCGATCAGGCCCAGCGCCATGCCGCTTTCCTTGGCGGCATTCTGCGCCGCGTCGAGGCTTTGCTTGGCCAGCCATTGCAGGAACAGGTAGAAATCGACCTCTTGTGCGTGCTCCGCGGCGAAGCGGGTGACGGCTTCGCCCGCGGGATCGTGGAATTCCGCCGGCCAGCCCTGCCATCCGGTCGCGCCGGTGCCGGTAAAGAAGTGAGCATGGAGCGCGTCAAAGCGCGCGTGGCGTTGAAGCTCCTCGCCTCCCTTGTCGGCATAGATCCTGACGGCATCGCGTACCGGCTCGCCGCTGGCATCGAAGGCCTGGCGGAGCAGGCGCAGCCGTTCGGGGATGGCGTGGGTCCAGTCGATCAGCTCGCCGCCTCCTTGAGCCGGGACGGGGAAGCCGGCGAGTGCCGGATCCGCATACAGGACGTTGAGGAACAGTCGGCTCGACGGCGCATAGGGACTATAGCGGCTCGGATCGGCTGGAAACAGCGCATGAATGGGGCTGATCGCCAGCGCATCGGCGCCACGCTTCGCGAACGCGCGCGCAGTGTCTGCGAGTGTGCCGAAGTCGCCGTAGGCGGTTGGGCGATCATCCCGGAGCGCGGCGATCTGCACCGCGGGTCCCCAGATGCGCTTGCCCGGCGCCGCATCGCTCACCCGGAAGCACCGTGGCGGAGCGATGGCGAGGCGCACCTCGCGATTGGGGAGCACCAGGCGATGATAGCCGACCGTGTTGATTCCGGGGAGGGTGAGGCCGTCGGTAGTGGCCTCCAGCTTAACGTCCCGTCGCGTGCCGTTTTCCAGCACCAGTTCCGCGGGTCCGGCAGCGCCGCACCGCTTGGGCAGCAAGACCGACTGGCCGGCATCGGCTGACACGAAGGCGCAGTCGGCGTCGTCCTCCATCAGCTTGTCGCGGCTCGCGGCAATGGCGGCCTTGCTGTCGGCGGGCAGCCCCAGCGCGGCGAGGATCGCGACCAGCGCCTCGTCGGCGACGTGCTGCGCCTCACCCATCGCGTCCTCCCACTCGATGTGGAGGCCGGCGGCGGTGGCGAGGTCGTGCAGATCGCTCATTGGTCGATCCAGACGGAGACGCTGCCCGGCGCGCCGGGTTCGCCTTGGGCGAAGAGCGGCGCGGTGGCGGCACGGGGGAAGGCGACGCTGGTGTCGCCTAGGTTGATCGCGACCGTCAGCAACGCGCCATCGCCCATCCGCCAGCGCGCCGTCACGGCGGCCTCGCCGATTGGGTCTGCGCCTTCGCTGCGGGCGCCGTTCAGCCGCGGAACGAGCGCGTCATGACGGAGACCGAGCAGATGCCTGTAGAGCGAGCGCCAGGCCTCCGCATCCGGGCCGGGCATCGGTCGCGAGCGTTCAAAGGTTTGGACCGCGTTAGGATCCGGAATCCGCTCGCGCGCCGCGGGATCGGCAAAGGCGGCGAACTTGGCGAACTCCTTGCGCCGGCCCTCGCGCACCGCATCGGCGAGCTCGTCGTGGAAGTCGGTGAAGAACAGGAACGGCGCTTCGCTGCCCAACTCGTCGCCCATGAACAGCAACGGGATCTGCGGGCCGAGCAACAGCAGCGCGGTCGCCGCGCGCAGTTTTTCCGTGTCGGCGAGCAGCGTCAGCCGCTCGCCCATGGCGCGATTACCGATCTGGTCGTGGTTCTGGAGAAACGACACGAATGCCGTCGGCGGCAGCTGGGCGCTCGGCTTGCCCCGCGGCTTGCCGTCGTGGTTGGGCGAGCCTTCGCCTTGGTAGATGAAGCCCTCCGACAGGCAACGGGCGAGGCGCTCGGCCGGGCGCTCGGCGAAATCACCGTAATAGGCGCTGGTCTCGCCGGTGAGCAGGACGTGGAGAACATTGTGGAAGTCGTCGTTCCACTGCGCGTCGAAGCGCCCTTCGCCCAGCCGCTCGGCGTCGTTGCTCTCGTTTTCGAGCACGAGGTGGACGTGGCGGTCCGCACCCATCCGGTCGCGGATCTCGGCTGCCATCGCATCTAGGAAAGCGTTGTTGTTGATCGCATGGACAGCGTCGAAGCGCAGCCCATCGATCCGGTAGTCCCCCAGCCACATCAGCGCGTTGTCGACGAAAAACCGGTGTACCGCGGGCGTGTCCACCGCCACCGCGCCGCCCCAGGGGGTGTGCACCTCGGGGTGGAAGAACTCCTTCGCATAGGCGCCGAGATAGTTCCCGTCAGGCCCGAAGTGGTTGTATACCACATCCAGGAAGACGCTGAGCCCAAGCTCATGCGCGCGATCGACCAGCGCCTTGAGGTCGTCGGGGCTGCCATAGCTCTCGGCGGGCGCATAGGGGAGGACACCGTCATAGCCCCAATTGCGGGTGCCCCCGAACGCGTTGACCGGCATCAGCTCGATCGCGGTGACGCCGAGTTGGGCGAGCGCGGGTAGTTGCTCGGCAACGCCGGCGAAACCGCCGAGCACGCCGGCATGTACCTCCTGGATCACCATCTCTTCCCATGGCCGGCCATGCCAGTCACCTGCGCGCCAGGGATAAGCGCGCTGGTCGACCACCACGCTCCAGCCGTTGACGCCGCCGACCTGCGCCCGCGAGGCCGGGTCTGGCACCGCCATGTCGTCCACCCGGAACCGGTAGCGTGTGCCGGCGCCCACCGGAGCCTCGGCGCTGAACCAGCCTTCGGCATCGCGCGTCATGGCGACGCCGTCGCCGCCGGCGATCTCCAGCGTCACCGCCTGCCGATCGGGTGCCCACAGCCGGAAGCGCGTGCGATCCGGCGCGAGCAGGACAGGACCCCACTCGCTCATGCCTCAGGCTCCTGCGTGTCCGAAGGCGCGATGGTCCAGCGCAGCAGCACCGCGCTCTGCGGACCAACCTCGTAGCTGTTGCCGATCTCGAGCGGCGGCTCCTCCGGCCGGGCGCTGTCGATCAGCACGGTACGCGCCACTTCCGGGGCGGGCAGCGCGAAGGTGATCGCGTTCTCGGAGGCGTTGAGCAGCAGCGTCACGGCCTCGACCGTGCCGTCCTCCAGCTGGCGAGCGCGGCGCATCGCCAGCGCGCGGCCGTCGGGATTGTCCCAATCCTCGGGCGAAAGCTGTTGCCCGCGCTCGTCCCACCATTCGAGGTCGTTGAGGTCGTCTGCGGCCGCTTCGCCATACAGGAAGTGATTGGGCCGCAGCAGCGGGTGCTCCCTGCGCAGCGCGATCAACCGCGAGGTGAAGCGCATCAACGCTTCGCCCTCGGGCGTGGCGAGGGTGGCCCAGTCGACCCAGCCGATCTCGTTGTCCTGGCAATAGGCGTTGTTGTTGCCGCCCTGGGACCGGCCGAACTCGTCACCGGCGAGCAGCAAGGGCGTGCCGAGCGACGTGAACAGCGTGGTCAGCATCGATCGCATCACGCGGCTGCGCGCGTCGTTGATGTCCGGATCGTCGGTGGGGCCTTCGGCGCCCCAATTGCGCGAGTAATTCTCGCTGTGGCCGTCGCGATTGTCCTCGCCGTTCGCCTCGTTGTGGCGCTGTTCGTAGGCGACGGTGTCCGCGAGCGTGAATCCGTCGTGGACCGCCAGCGCGTTGACGCTCGCCCAGGGCCGGCGCGCACGCCGATCGAACAGGTCGCCCGAGCCCGACAGGCGCGCCGCCAGCTCGCCGCGCATGCCCGGATCGCCGCGCCAGTATTTGCGCACGCCGTCGCGATACTTGTCGTTCCATTCGGCAAAGCCGGGCGGAAAGTTGCCGAGCTGGTAGCCGCCGGGGCCGATGTCCCACGGCTCGGTGGAGAGCTTGAGCTTGCCGAGAATCGGGTCCTGCCGCAGCACGTCGAAGAACGCGGCGCCGGGATTAAAGCCGTTCTCCTCGCGGCCGAGCGTCAGGCCGAGATCGAACCGGAAACCATCGACGCCGAACGAGGTCGCCCAATAGCGCAAGCTGTCCGCCACCATCTGGATGACGCGCGCTTTTTCGAGGTTCAGCGTGTTGCCGGTGCCGGTGTCGTTGATCGCATAGCGCGGCTGATCCTTGACGAGGCGGTAATAGGTCGCGTTGTCGAGCCCGCGCCACGACATGGTCGGCCCGCGCTCAGATCCTTCGCACGTGTGGTTGTAGACCACGTCGAGGATCACCTCGAGACCGGCCGCGTGGAGGCGGCGGACGGCCAGACGCAGCTCGTCATGGCCTTCGCCGGCGAAATAGCTCTGCTCCGGCGCGAAGAAGCCGAGCGTGTTGTAGCCCCAATAGTTGCGCAGGCCCTTTTCCTGCAGGAACCGGTCCTGCACGAAGCTGTGGATCGGCATCAGCTCGACCGCGGTGACGCCCAGCCGCTTGAGATGGTCGATCACCTTGGGATGCGACAGCGCGGCGAAGGTGCCGCGCTCTGGCGGCGACACCTCCTCGAACAGCTTCGTCAGGCCCTTGGCGTGCGCTTCGTACACCACGGTTTCGGACCAGGGCGTGTTGGGCTTGACGTCACCCGTCCAGTCGAACGCGCCGGTGGTGACCACGCCCTTGGGCATGGCCGGCGCGCTATCCCGCTGGTCGTAGCTGAGGTCGGCCTTGCGCGAACGGACGCGATAGCCGTGCAGCGCGTCGGTCCAGCGGACCTCGCCCTGCAGCTTGCGCGCGTACGGGTCGAGCAGCAGCTTGTTGGGATTGAACCGGTGCCCTTCCTCGGGCGCGTAGCGGCCATAGGCCCGATAGCCGTAGAGTAGGCCGGGTCGCGCCTCGGGCAGATAGCCGTGCCAGACCTCGTCGGTCCATTCGGTGAGTTCGTACCGCTTGATCTCGCGACGGCCGGTCGGCTCGAAGATGCACAATTCGATCTTCTCCGCATTGGCGGAAAAGACGGCGAAATTGACGCCAAGGCCGTCGAACGTGGCCCCAAGCGGGTATGGTGAACCGGCAGTCAGCCGGTCAGGTAGAAAGGACAACGCTCAAGCCCCCTCGAAGCGTAGGATCACTGCGCCGAGTGGCGGCAGGACGACGCTCGCGTTGGCCGACTGGCCCTGCGCTGCTGTCGCGGAGGCGTTAACCAACCCACCGTTGCCGATGTTCCCTCCGCCGTAAATAGCGGCATCGCTGTTGAAAATTTCGCGCCAGGCGCCGGCCCGCGGCAGGTTCACCCCATAGCCGTAGCGTGGCTCGGGGCTCATGTTCAGGCACACCACGCACGGCGCGCCGCCGCCGCCGAAGCGGGCGTAGACGATGACGCTGTTCGCCGCGTCATCCCCCACGATCCATTGGAAGCCGCTTGGGTCAGCGTCGCCCGCGTGCAGCGCAGGCTCGGCGGCGTAGAGGTGGTTGAGATCGCGGACCAGGCGCTGGATCGCGGCATGGTCCGGCTGATCGAGCAGTTGCCACGCCACTTGTGCGTCGTGGTTCCACTCGGTGTCCTGCGCGATCTCGCAGCCCATGAAGAGCAGCTTCTTGCCCGGATGAGTCCACATGAAGCTGTAGTAGGCGCGCAGGGTCGCGAACTTGCGCCACGCGTCGCCGGGCATCTTGCCGAGCAGCGAGCCCTTGCCGTGCACCACCTCGTCATGGCTGAGCGGCAGCACGAACTTCTCGGACCAGGCGTAGACCAGCCCGAAGGTCAACTCGCCGTGGTGCCAGCTGCGGTACATGGGGTCGCGTTCGACATACTGGAGCGTGTCGTGCATCCAGCCCATGTTCCATTTGTAGCTGAAGCCGAGGCCACCCTGGCCGACCGGCGCGGTGACGCCCGGCCAGGCGGTGGACTCCTCGGCCAGCGTGATCGCACCGGGGCAGCGCTCTGCGACCACGGCGTTCATGCGCTTCAGGAAGTCGACGGATTCCAGGTTCTCGCGCCCGCCGAGCACGTTGGGCACCCACTCGCCGGCCTTTCGGCTGTAATCGCGGTACAGCATCGAGGCGACGGCATCGACGCGCAGGCCATCGATGTGGAACGTCTCCAGCCACCACAGCGCTGAGGCGAGCAGAAAGCCCGCAACCTCGCGGCGGCCGAGATTGTAGATCAGGGTATTCCAGTCCTGGTGGAACCCTTCGCGCGGATCGGCATGCTCGTAGAGGTGGGTGCCGTCGAAATGGGCAAGGCCGTGCGGATCGGTGGGAAAGTGCGCCGGCACCCAGTCGAGGATAACGCCGATCCCGGCGCGGTGGCACTCGTCCACGAACCGCGCGAAGTCTTCCGGACTGCCGAAGCGCGCCGATGGCGCGAATTGCGACAGCGGCTGATAACCCCAGGAGCCGCCGAACGGATGCTCCATGATCGGCAGCAGTTCGAGGTGGGTGAAGCCCATCTCGGCGACATAGGGGATCAGCCGCTCGGCAAGCCCGGGCCAATCAAGCGTGCCGGCAGCATCGCCGTCCGGGCGCAGCCACGAGCCGGCATGGACCTCATAGATCGACATCGGCGCATCGGGGCTGTGACGGCCCGCGCGCTCCGCCATCCAGTCGTCGTCGGTCCAGCGAAAGCTCGGCTGCGCGGCCACGACGGAGCAGGTCGCGGGCGGTCGTTCCGTCTGGCGGGCCACGGGATCGGCCTTCTCGACCACGGTGCCGTCTGCGCCGAGAACCTCGAACTTGTAATGCGCGCCGGCGTGGACACGGGGAACGAACAGCTCCCACACGCCAGCGCCGTGGTGCAGTCGCATCGGGTGACGGCGACCATCCCAGCTGTTGAAGTCGCCGATCACCGACACCCGCCGCGCATTGGGCGCCCAAAGGATGAAGGAGACCCCCTCGACCCCGTCCACGGTGCGCGGCTGAGCGCCGAACACGCGTGCGAGATCCCAGTGGCGCCCCTCGTTGAAAAGGTAGAGATCGAGATCGCCAAGCACCGGGCCGAAGGAATAGGGATCCTCCGTCTCCTGCACGGCGTCCTCGGACCAGCTGATGCGCAAGAGGTAGGGCGTGTCTTCCGCCAGCCGGCCGACGAAGAGCCCGCCGCCCTCGTCGCTCAGCACGCCGAGTTCACGCCCGCCGTCACGTGCGACTGCCGCCACCGCTCGCGCTCCGGCCTGGAAGGTCCGCACGACCAGCGCGTCGCTCTCCCGATGCGGCCCGAGCACCGCGAAGGGATCATCCAGGCGTCCGTCGAGCAGCGCGTTGGCCATGTCGTTCACGTCCCGCTGGCTCACGCTGCGCTCCCTGCAAGCAGGCGTTCGGCGGCGCGCGCGAGCCCCGCCACCGGCACACCGATCCAATGCGGCCGGTTGGCGGCCTCGTACGCGATCTCGTACGCGGCCTTTTCGAGGATGAACAGGTCGAGCAGCGGCTCGGCCGCCGGTTGTTCCTCGCCGGTATAGCCTGTCAGGAAGGCGCGGACGGCGCTGTCGCGGAACGCGGCATAGCGCTCGCGGGCACGGCCCTGATCGGTTTCGGACGAGGCGGGCAGGTTCTGCTGCCCGACGGCGGCGGCATAATCGAACGAGCGCAGAACGCCGGCGACGTCGCGCAGGGGAATGTCCTTGCCGCGCCGCTCTGCGAGGGGCTTTGCCGGCTCGCCTTCGAAGTCGATGATCATGACGTCGCTGCCCGTCACCAACACCTGACCCAAGTGAAGGTCGCCGTGGATGCGTGTGCGGGCGCGGCCCTCGGCGCCCCGGGCGACCGCGCGGACCCGGTCCATCAGTTGCTGCCGGTGTTCCTGCAGGAAGGCGGCGTGCGTGCGTGCGTCGTCGCTGTCGAACGCCGTGTTGCCGAGCAGGCCGAGCGCCTTGTCGAGCTGGCCCTCGATCCGGCCCGACAGCGTGTCGGCGTCAGCCAGCGACAGCGTCTCGGGCGCGAAAGCCGCATCCTCGCTTTGCGTGGCAAGAACGGCGTGCATCTCCCGGAGCCGCTTGCCGAAGTTGCTGGCGAAGTTCTCGTAATTGGAGAAGCTCGTCTCGTCGTCGCTGGCGAGCCGCTCCAGGATGCCCAGCGTCCAGCCCCAGCCATCCCCCTGATTGTACACGAAGCGCTGGACCAGCATCACCAGGCTTGTCTCGCCGCCCTGTTCGAGCCGCACCTCGCCGAGGATCGCCGGCGTGTTCGCAAAGCCGTTGGCGGTGAGGTAGCGGACCATCTCCGCATCGGGGTGGATGCCCGGCTGGATCTTGCGCAGCAGCTTGAGCACGGCCTTCTGGCCGAGCACCATGGAGCTGTTCGATTGCTCGGCCGACAGCCATTCGGGTTCGGCGTCCGGCTCGATGTCGAGCTCCGGCGTGCCGGTGAAGCGCAGCTCGCCGCCGTCCACAGGCACGATCGCGTTGTCCCGCAGTGCCGTGACGATCGAGGCCGGGAAGCTTGCCAGTGTGAAGCCGTCGGTGAGCAGCCCGACGGTGCGGCCGCGCCGGACGCGCGCGATCGCCAGGTTCGAGGCGAACGGCCCCTGCGGCTCGCCTTCCCACGCTATGCCGAGCGGCAGCGTGTAGATCGCGGTTCCGTTGGCGGTGGTGACGGCCAGTTCGGTGAGCAGCAGGTCTTCGACACCGGGCAGCGGCACGACGCGCGAGACGCTGACGCCGGTGATCGCCTCGTCCTTGGCGCCGAACCAGCGGCGCTGCGCGACATAGGCGGGCAGGATGTCGCCTTCGAACACGCCGCGGTTCTGCCCCTGCGTCACGTCGGCAAGGGCGGGGCGCAGCACGAAGGTATAGCGCTCGACATCGGCGCCGGGGGCGCCGCTCGACCAACCGGGCGCGGTGTCCGCCTTGGACAGGCAGAACCAGGAGAAGCCGTAAGGCGGCAGCGTCAGCAGGTAGGGCAGCTGGCCGATCTTGGGAAAGGCGGTTCCCCCGGACAGTTCGACGGGAGTGCGCCCCTCGAATTCGTGGAGGTCGAGCTCCACCGCCTGCGCCGTACGGCCGAGATTGGCGACGCAGAGCATCGTCTCATCGCCATGCTCGCGCAGATAGGCGAGGATCTTGCGGTTGGCGGGACGCAGGAACCGCTGCGTGCCGCGCCCGAACGCCTGGTGCTCGCGCCGCACCGCCAGCATGCGCTTCACCGTGTTCAGCAGCGAATGCCGGTCGCGCTCCTGCGCCTCGACGTTGACCGCCTGGAAGCCGTAGAGCGGGTCCTGGATCGCGGGCAGGGTGAGGCTGGCGGGGTCGGCGCGCGAGAAACCACCATTGCGGTCGGGCGACCATTGCATCGGCGTCCGCACCCCGTCGCGATCGCCGAGGAAGATGTTGTCGCCCATGCCGATTTCGTCGCCGTAGTAGAGCACGGGGGTGCCCGGCATGGTGAGCAGCAGCGCGTTCATCAACTCGACGCGCCGGCGGTCGCGCTCCATCAAGGGCGCGAGGCGGCGGCGGATGCCGAGGTTGATCCGCGCGCGCTTGTCGGCGGCGTAGGTATTCCAGAGATAGTCGCGCTCGGCATCGGTCACCATTTCGAGCGTCAGTTCGTCGTGGTTGCGCAGGAAGATCGCCCACTGGCAGGTCTCGGGAATCGCGGGCGTCTGGCGCATGATATCGGTGATCGGGAAGCGGTCTTCCTGCGCTACCGCCATGTACATGCGCGGCATCAGCGGGAAGTGGAACGCCATGTGGCATTCGTCGGCATCGGGGCCGAAATATTGCTGCGTATCTTCCGGCCACATGTTGGCTTCGGCGAGAAGCATCCGGTCGGGATAATGCGCGTCGAGATCGGCCCTGATCTTCTTCAGCACCTCATGCGTCTCGGGCAGGTTCTCGTTCGACGTGCCGTCGCGTTCGATGAGGTAGGGGATCGCGTCGAGCCTGAGGCCATCGACGCCCAGATCGAGCCAGAAGTGCATCACCGACAGCACTTCCTCCAGCACCTTCGGGTTATCGAAGTTCAGGTCGGGCTGGTGCGAGTAGAAGCGGTGCCAGAAATAGGCCTGCGCCTCCTCGTCCCACGTCCAGTTCGATTTCTCGGTGTCGAGAAAGATGATGCGGGTGCCCGAGTAGAGCTTGTCGTTGTCCGACCAGACGTAGAAGTCGCGCTCGGGCGATCCCGGCGGGGCCTTGCGAGCCGCCTGGAACCAGGGGTGCTGGTCCGACGTGTGGTTGATCACCAGTTCGGTGATGACGCGGATGCCCCGCTCATGCGCCGCGGTGATAAAGGCGCGCGCGTCGTCCATGGTGCCGTAATCGGGGCTGACGTCGCGGTACTCGGCGATGTCATAGCCGTCGTCCCGGCGCGGGGAGGGGTAGAACGGCAGCAGCCAGATCGCCGTCACGCCGAGGTCGGCGATATAGTCGAGCTTCTCCATCAGCCCGGCGAAGTCGCCGATGCCGTCGTTGTCCCGATCGAAGAACGACTTGACGTGGACCTGATAGATGACCGCGTCCTTGTACCAGAGGGGATCCTGGTCGATCGGGGTCATGCGAAATCTCCGGGGGCGATGCGCCAGATGCGATAGGGTTCGGATGGGTCGAGGCGGATGTGCTGCGTCTTGCCGTACCAGCGGAAACGGTAGCCGCCGGCGAGGTCCTCGACGGCGACGCTGCCGTCATCGGGCAGGCCGAACTCCCACAACGGTATCTCGAAGTCGCACTCCTGGCCCGAACGGGGATCGAGGTTGACCATCACCAGGATCATGTCCGTGCCGTCGGGCGCAGGCTTGGCGTAGTAGATGATGTTGTCGTTGTAGGCCGGCTGAAAGCGCGTGTTGAGGTGCGTCTGCAGCGCCGGGTGCGCGCGGCGCAGGCGGTTGAGCAGCGTGATGTCGGCGATGATGTTGCCCGGCGCCTGCCAGTCGCGCGGCTTGACGATGTACTTCTCGGAATCGAGAAACTCTTCCTTGCCCGGGATCGGCGCGGCCTCGCACAGTTCGAACCCGGAATAGACGCCGAACAGCCCCGACAGCGTCGCCGCGAGCACCGCGCGGATGCGGAAGCCCGGCCGTCCCGACGTCTGGAGGAACACCGGGTTGATGTCAGGCGTGCTGACGAAGAAATGCGGCCGGTAGAACTCCTTGGGCGCGGTGGTGGTGAGCTCGGTGATATACTCGATCAGCTCGTCCTTGCAGTCCCGCCAGGTGAAGTAGGTATAGCTCTGGCTGAAACCGATCTTCGCCAGCCGGTACATCATCGACGGGCGTGTGAAGGCTTCCGCCAGGAAGATTACCTCCGGGTGCGCCGCACGGACCTCGCCGATCATCCACTCCCAGAAGGGTAAGGGCTTGGTGTGGGGATTGTCGACGCGGAAGGTCTTCACGCCCTGCTCGACCCACATCAGGATCACATCGCGCAGCGCGGTCCACAGGCCAGGCACCGCGTCGGGGCCGTAGAAGTCGACGTTGACGATGTCCTGATACTTCTTGGGCGGGTTCTCCGCATATTTCATGGAGCCGTCGGGCCGCCACGCGAACCAGCCGGGATGCTCGGTCAGCCAGGGGTGGTCCGGCGAGGCCTGGATCGCGAAATCAAGCGCGATCTCAAGCCCCTGCTCGGCCGCGGCGGCGATGAGCCGGCCGAAATCCTGGAAGCTCCCCAGTTCAGGATGGATCGCGTCGTGGCCGCCCTCCGCGCTGCCGATCGCATAGGGACTGCCGGGATCGTCGGGACCCGCCGTCAGCGTGTTGTTCGGCCCCTTGCGATGGGTGCGGCCGATCGGGTGGATCGGCGGGAAGTAGAGCGTGTCGAAGCCCATGTCGCGGATCGCCGGCAGGCGATCGATGACATCGATGAAGGTGCCGTGCCGGGCGGGATCCTCGGTGATCGAACGCGGGAAAAGTTCATACCAACTCGAAAAGCGCGCCTGAAGCCGCTCGGCATCGACCCGCTGGATCGGCGAGCGGAGGCGGTGAGGGCGATCGTCCGCCGCGTCCATCGCCGCCGCCAATTCGGGCGACAGCAGCAGCGCCGCGCTGTCCTCCCCGTCACCGGCGGCACCGAGGCGCGTGAGCCAGTCACCGAGGTCCGCACCCCGTGCCGCTGCCGCTTCGACCAGCGCGCGCCCTTCGGCATGGTCGACAGGCTGCGCGACGCCAGCGTCTAGCTTTTTGCGGAAGTCTCGACGAAACCCGCCGAACCGATCGAGCCAGCCCTCGACGGTGAACTCGTGGCGGCCCAACCGGTCGAGCGGAAACGATGCGCGCCAGCCGTCGTTGGGCAGCTGTTCCATCCGCACCGCCGTCCAGCCGTCTTCGTCGGCGCTCCGCCACAACAGGTCGGCCGCAAGCTGCTCATGCCCGTCCGCGAACACGGTTGCGTCGACCCGTACTTGCTCGCCGACCACCCGCTTGACTGGGAAGCCGCCCTCCACGGCGGGACGCACGTCCTCGATCACCAGCCGCTCCGAGGTGGCGGCGGCGAGGGCGCTCTCCTGTCCCGGTGCGGCAGCAACCGTGATCGGCCGGCTTCGCCGAGCCGTCAGCAACCGCACTTCACCGCCGGCCAGCGGCGCGAACGGCTCGCGGGTGGCGTCGCTCGTCTCGAACGAGGCGAACTCTCCGCCGGCTACGGGCAGCAGCAGCGAAGGGTCGGGGGCCGGCTGCGGCTCCCCGACAGTGTTGATGAGGACCAGCAGGGCCTGGGTGCTGTGCCGGACGTCCGGCGCGTCGGCGCGCAGGATCGCCGTGACCGGAGCGCCCGACCCGCTTAGCCGACGCATCTCGCCTCGGAACGCGCTCGCAGCCTCAACAAGCGAGAGCGCATGTCGCACCGCATCGCCGGCTCCCTCGCCCGAATGCAGAAGGCTCGCCGGCACGATGATGCCGTCACCGGCGATCGCCGCGGCGGCGAGCCGCTGCACGAGGAGCGCGGGATCGTCGGCGCGCGCGACGGTTTCCGCGCCTACCTCCGAGATCAGGGGCGCGATCGGGCGAAGTTCCTCATATTCCTCGATCAGCCAGGGTGCCCGCAGGTCCCACCAGCCGAACGAAGACACCAGCGCACTCAACCCAGCGCCGGCAAGCGCGCGCGCCTGCGGCCGTGACAGATCCGGTGCGCCGGCGATGAACTGGACGTCGGCCGCACTCCCCCGGACCGCCGCGATCAGGTCCGCGATGAAGCGCGGTGCCATCCGCTCGGTACCGGCAAGGCGAAACCCGCCCACCCCGCGCTCCGCCAGCCGGATGAGCGCGTCGGCCAAGGGTTCGAGGAGCAACTCCGCGGTCTCGGCGGAGCGTAGCCGCGCACGCGCCTCGCCACCGATGGTCAGTGGCGCGCGCGGGTCGATCGGGCCCTCGCGCGTGCCGGAACGCCGGATCGCGAATGCCTCAGGATGGCTCGTCACCAGGGGATGATCGAGCGAGAAGCGCCCCACGTCCGCCTCGATCAGCAATGAAAGTCCCGCATCCTTGCACCGGGCAAGCAGCGTATCGGGGATCACCTCATCGCCCAGCAGCGGTTGATCGGCCCGCCACAGGAGCGCCCCGAACCCCGCGCTTGCCGCTGCCGAGGGATCGCCTTCTACTGCTTCGCTGATATCCGCCGTCCGATCGGGATCAAGGGAGAGGATGCGAAGAGCGGTGTGCGGCAACAGGGATCTCCATCGGTCAGGCGACGGGAGATGAACCGCTGCTGCCCGGCATCGTTCCACCGGTGGGCGGGGAGGACTGACCCACATAAGGAATAGAAAACGGCGCGACTTTGCGGCTGCGGCAAGGATCGTTCTGACCTCTCCTCGAGGGCGGCGCGTATAGAAGGGCCGTTGTCGCCTCACCCAGCCGGTAGCGGAAGCCTGATGCCGCAGCGCGCGATGCGCTCTTCGTCAACCGGACCAGCGGCAAGGATATGGCCCACGCGATCGCCGCTCAGAGGAGATGGCCGCCGCTGATCGGGTTGCAAGCCGCCGGCATCATGGCCAGCAGCGGCCGCAACTCAGGCCGGTGATTTCGCCGGTTTGCTCCTGGGCGCGCGTGGCGTGGCTGGTTTGGCGGCTCCCTTGGCAGCACGCTGGCGCTTGGCCTTTTCGGGAACCGGCGACGTGGTCGCGGTTTCGCCGAGCTTTTCGGTAGCGGGAGTCGCCTGGTCGGTCTCACCCGCCCCGGTGTCATCGCCTGCCGACGATGCGGCTTCCTCGTCCGCGATCTCGCGCACGGCGCGCTCCCAATGTTCCTGTTCGCAATCGGCAGGGCAGCCTTCCGCTTCCCAGATCAGATAAGCGCGTTCGCGGACCAGTTGCTCGCGATCCATTTCCATTCTCCGTCCCACGATCCTCTTAGCGGCTGCTCGCCCGCACCCGGACGTACATGCGCGCGAAGACTCACCGCACCGTTAACACCGTGCACGCCATGTTCGGGCGCGTGCGCGCCGGCCATCGGCGGCTCTCACCATGATGTCTACACCTATGCCGGCGTCCTTGTTCCGGTAGCGGTGGCATCGGCCATGAAACCTGTTCACCGCTACGCCGTTTGTCACGCATCGACCGTTCCGGTCGACGGGGAGACGCATGAGCGCGAACGACAATGATGCCTTGGCACCGGTGATCCGCAAGTTGGGTCGCCTCGCCGCGCTCCAGCCCGCCGATTGCGATGCGATCCGGTCACTGCCTTTCAGGACCAGATCCGCCGCCGCCAACCAGTTTCTGGTCCGTGAGGGCGACCAGATCACCGAATGCTGCATCCTGCTCAAGGGCTATGCCTGCCGGCACAAGACGACCAGCAGCGGTGCGCGCCAGATCGTGTCGTTCCACCTTCCGGGCGACATCCTGGATCTGCAGCACATTCTGCTCGCGCGCGCGGATCACAATCTTCAGACGATCACCGCGGCCACCTTGGCCTGGGTGCCGACGTCCGAACTCAAGCGGCTGGGGCAGGAGCGGCCGGCGGTGGGTGACGCCTTCTGGCGCGATACGTTGGTCGACGCGTCGATCTTTCGCGAATGGGTGCTCAACGTCGGCCGGCGCGATGCCAAGTCCCGCATCGCCCACATGCTCTGCGAGTTCGCTGCGCGCCGCGAGGTGGCGGGGCTGGGCTCGCCGGAACGGTTCGAGCTGCCGATGACGCAGGAGCAGATCGGCGATGCGACGGGCATGACATCCGTGCACGTCAACCGCATGCTTCACGAACTCGCGAATTCCGGAGTGATCGCCCGCAACAAGCGCGAGGTGGAGATCACCGATTGGGCTCGCATGCGCGCGATCGCCGACTTCGACCCGGCCTATCTTCACGCGGCAGCCTGAGATGAGCTTGTCCTATCAGACGGTCACTCTGGACGGTGACATTCCCGATCGCCAAGCCAGGCTGGTGTTTCGCCATTGCGGGTTGCTGGCGGTGCTCTCCTGCTTGAGCGAGATCCACGAGGACCTCGCCGGGCAATGGTTCATCGAAGCGCTGTTCGGAGACCAGCCGCCGCCGGTGAAACAGACGTTCCAGTCTCTTGACGAGTTCGAGGCATGGCTTTCGCAAGGGTGAGGTCGAGGCGCACGGGGTAGGATCGACCGGGTGAGGGGAATCTCCCGCCGATTTGGGCGGAACCCAAGAGAATCCTCATCGACCATGGGCCAGGTCTGCCGAGATGAGCGCCCCGGCCCAAGCCGGAAACGGCCGCCCAACCCATAAAGAATTACGGACAGAAGCGGCTCGCCGCAGGCGGGACAGCTCAGGCCTGTCCGCGTTCCCCCTTGATGCAGGCCGCGGCGGCGTCCAGCTTCTCACGATCGTTGCCGACCTGCGCGATCAGTTCTCGCGCCTGTTCCTGGCTCAGGCCGTGCTTGGAGGCGAAATACTCGACCTCATACGGCTCACTGGCGGCAACGCGGCTGCGATCCTGCTGCCCCTGCTTGGTTGGATCGTCGGCCATGATGCACTCCTGTTGTGGCCAACATTTAACGCCCGCGGGCTGCAACGGTTCAGCCCGCCTGCTTGACCATAGCCGGTTGCGATCTCTCCCCTCCTGTAGCGGGCGGCAACCTCGCGAGGAGGCTGCCGCCCGGGTCTCACAGGATCGGCTTGCCGCCGGTGACCGCGATGGTCGCACCGGAGATGTAGCTCGCCTCTGCGCTCGCGAGCATGACGTAGGCAGGCGCGAGTTCCTTGGGCTGCCCAGGGCGCCCCATGGGCACCTGTTGCCCGAAGCTTTTGACCTTTTCGGGCGGCATGGTGGAGGGGATCAGGGGCGTCCAGATCGGGCCGGGCGCGACGCAGTTCACCCGGATGCCCTTCTTGGCGAGCAACTGAGCAAGGCCGCCCGTGAAGTTCTGGATCGCGCCCTTCGTGGTGGCATAGGCGAGCAGTTCGGGCGACGGATTGTCTGCGTTCACCGAGGTCGTGTTGATGATCGCGGACCCCTCCGGCATGTGGGGCACCGCGGCCTTGGTGATATAAAACATGGCGTGGATGTTGGTTCGGAAGGTGACCTCCCATTCCTCGTCCGGGATCTGCGTGATATCGTCGAACGTGGCCTGGTGCGCGGCGTTGTTGACCAGGATGTCGATCCGCCCGAACTCCTGCACCGCTTGGGCGACCATGGCGCGGCAGTGCTCCGCCGACTGAATGTCACCGGGAAACAGGACTGCCTTGCGGCCGGCCTGTTCGACCAGGCGCTTGGTTTCCTGCGCGTCCTCATCCTCGCTGAGGTACGATACGAAGACGTCGGCGCCTTCGCGCGCGAAGGCCAGCGCCACGGCACGTCCGATGCCGCTGTCTGCGCCGGTGATCAGCGCCTTCTTGCCTTCGAGCTTGCCCGATCCTTTGTAGCTGTCCTCGCCATAGTCGGGTTGCGGGTCCATGGCGGCGCTGCTGCCGGGCATGGGCTGCTGCTGTTCCGGCATTGGAGGCTTGGGTTCGTCGGCCATGATCTGATCCTCGTCTTCCGCCCCCGCCTCTACCTAGCGGCCTGCGGGGCGGGCGCAGCAATCTATGTAAGCCGGGCAGGCGGGCTGAACGGACAAGTATCGGAATTGACCATGGTTACTCGAAATGGCGCTGCTGCGCGGGCCGTCTTCTCTCCGGCGCTTAGGGCAGCACTGGGCGCCTTCCTGCTGGCGCCGTTCGGCGCAGCTTCGACGCACGCCGAGGTTGCAGGCAAGCATGGCGCACACGACCTCGTCGTCGCCAGTGGCGGCACGACCCGCGCCGTGATCGTGGTTGCCCCGGATGCCGGGCCTTGGGAAAAGCAGGCGGCGGCGGACCTGCGCAAATATATCGGCCTGATGAGCGGCGCCGAGCCTCGGCTGGTCGATACGCCTCCTGACCGGGGTGCGGCGATCCTCATCGGCAAGGCCGCCATCGCTGCCGATCCCATGACCGGCCGTGCCCTTGCGCGGGTGGTCAAGAAAAACCCGGTCGTCCAGGCGGACGGCATCTCGGCGCACCGTGTCGGCAACCGCCTCTATCTCGCCGGCAGCAACGACGAATCCCACTATTTCGCCGCATCCTGGCTCCTCCAGAAATGGGGCTGCCGCTGGTATCTGCCGACCGCCTTCGGTGAGGTGGTTCCCAGGCGGACCACCCTCGCGGTGGGGACGCTCGCCTTCGCGTACGCGCCCCCGCTCGAGGTGCGGCACTATTGGCTGTCGTGGAATGCCGACAACACGGGCGCCGACGAGTTCAGGCATCGAAACTTCATGTCGGCGGCGACCGTGCCCGGCGCGGTGCAGGCGCTGGGCGAATTCACTGGCGATATCGCACCGCCGGGCGGAAGCTCCTTCAACGTGCCGTTCACTGATCCCCGCACCGCCGAGCACGTCGCTGCCAAGGCCGACGCGGCCTATGCGGCGGGCAAGGACATCACACTGGCGGTGTCGGACGGGTTGTACAGCAACGACAGTCCGGGCGACCGGGCGCTGATCACCGAATACGACAGGTCCATGCTGCGGCCATCGATGACCGACAACATGATGACCTTGTACAACAATGTCGCGGCGATCCTCCGCCGGCGGCATCCGGAGAGCAAGGCCAGGATCGGCGGGCAGGCTTATGCCAACGTCACGCTTCCCCCGCGAACAGTGACCCGGGTGGAGCCCAATGTGGTGATGTGGATCGCACCGATCGACATCGACCCCAACCACGCTCTCGGTGATCCTCGCTCACCGCCGCGTGCCGCGTACCGCCGGATGCTCGAGCGCTGGTCCACCCTGATGAACGGCAGGCTGGCGATATACGATTACGACCAGGGGATGCTGGTGTGGCGCGACCTGCCGGACCCGTCACAGGACGTCTTTGCACAGGACGTAAAGGACTATGCGCGCCTCGGCATCCTGGGCGTCGGCACGGAGAGCCGGGGTGCCTCGGCGACGACCTTCCTGAACCTGTTCTTCCGCGGCCAGCTGATGTGGAACCCGGACGCCGACGTGCGCTCCATGCTGGCTGAATTCTACCCGCTCTTCTACGGGCCCGCTGCGGCGCCGATGGCGAGCTATTGGGGCAGGATCTTCGCGGCCTGGCGCCATGCCGGGACGACGGAGCATGAGGCGCCGGCAGCAGCAGCGATCTATACGCCCGCCCTGGTCGCTGCCCTGCGCAAGGACCTCGACACGGCGGCGGCGACGCTCGCGGCGTCGGCCGGCCGCATGGGCCGCGATGAGCCCCTGTACGTGCAGCGCATGCGGTTCACACGTCTGAGTTTCGCAATCATCGACGATTACGTCGGCATGGTCGCCGCCGCCGGCGCGGCCGTCGATTACCCGGAGGCGGTCCGCCGCGGCGAGCAGGCGCTCCGAGCCCGCCTCGAGCTGGCCGGGATCAATCCCACGTTCACCACGCGCGTGATCGGCAGGGAGGCCGAAACGCCCAGCAGCGGGCCCGACACCTTTTCCGGCGAGGTCGAACAGATGCGCGCGCTCGCCGCCCTGACCGACGGCAGCAAGGGGACACTGGTCGCCAAGCTGCCCCTGCGCTGGTCGTTCCGCCTGGGCGCAGCCGTGCCCGCGGGGTGGACCTATACCGGAGCGAAGGGCGGCGAAGGCCCCTGCACGGCGGTCGAGCCGCCGACCGATGGACAGCGGAGGGACGTTCGCACCGACCTCTACCTCCAGGCGCAAGGCGTGCTGCGTCCCGGCCGTGAGAACGACCTCGGGGACTACTGCTATCGGACCTCGGTCGTGCTCGATGCCGCCGGGTTGGCGGGGAAGACCCGGATCATGTTCCCCGGCCTATTCAACGAGGGGTGGCTGTATGTGAACGGGGTGAAGGTGGCCCACCGCGACTACAAGGAGCCATGGTGGCAAACGGACTATCGGTTCGAGTGGGATGTGGACTTGACCCGGTTTCTGCGCCCTGGGGCCAACACGATCACCTTGGGCGGTTTCAACCCGCATCATTTCGCGGGAATGTTCAGGCGGCCCTTCCTCTATAGGCCGTCGCCCGATCCGGCAGCGACGCCGGGCTGAGGCGGCGGTCTCCTCCTTCGGTCGACCTTTGAAGCGTGCGGCTGGGAACCCTGCATCGACGTGCAGGCTCCATCTTGCCGGCAGCCAACTCATTGAATACCCTGGCCTCAAAAGGGGAGGGACTGGCGATGAAGTGGGGTTGGCTGGCGGCTGTCGCCTTGATGGTATCGGGCAGTGCGCAGGCCGCTTGGCAAGAGGCGAGCTCAAGCCATTTCGTCGTCTACTCGGACGACACGCCCGAGGCGCTGAAGACGTTCACGCAAAAGCTCGAACGCTTCGACAAGGCGATGCGCGTGATGCGCGGCATCGGCGACGATCAGCCCACGCCGGCGAGCCGGGTCACCGTCTACGTAGTGCGCAATGAAGACGCGATCCACAAGCTTTACGGCAAGAAGGGCAGCGATGTCGCCGGCTTCTACGATCCGCGGGCGTCCGGATCGGTGGCCTTTGTCCCTCGCAAGAGCAGCGGCACCGACGACGGCTTCACCCCGCTCGTCATCCTGCTGCACGAATATGCTCACCATTTCATGTTCAGCAACATGGGCTCGGCGCCGTTTCCGGGCTGGGTGGTCGAAGGGTTCGCCGAGTTCAACGCGCCCACAAATATCAAGGACGATGGCAGTGCCGTAATCGGCGTCGCCCCGCAGTTCCGCGCATGGGGCATGCTCGACGATAACACCATGCCGGCGAGCCGCCTGCTGGTGACGGACCCGCAGAAGCTCCCGGGCGAGGCGAGGGGGGTGTTCTACAGCAGGTCATGGCTGCTGATGGATTACCTGATGGTCGACCCGGCCAGGCGGGCACTGTTGAGCTCGTATCTTGCCGCCATCAAGAAAGGGGCATCCTTGCCGGAGGCGGCGAAGGTGTTCGGGCCTCCCGGCAAGCTCGATCGCGAACTCAATGGCTATGCCACGCGGCCGTCCCTCACTGGTTTCGTGCTCTCGGCAGACAAGCTTTCCATCGGCGAGGTGACGGTCCATCCACTCTCCGCAGCCGAAGCGGCGATCATGCCGGCGCGGATCGCCTCTACCCGCGGCGTAGACGGCAAGAGCGCGCCGGTAATCGCCGCGCTCGCTCGCCAGCTTGCGGCGCCCTATCCCAATGACCCGGCGGTTCAGAACGAGCTGGCCGAGGCGGAATTCGACGCGGGCGACTTTGCTGCCGCGCAAGCCGCCGCGTCCCGCGCCATGGCGTCGGATCCGAAATCCGTTCACGCCCTCGTCTACGCCGGCATGGCTCGCATGGGCGCCCTGCACAAGGCCGACAGCGCCGACGCCAAGCAATGGGCGGAGGCGCGCGGCTGGTTCAGCAAGGCAAACCACCTCGATCCGGAGAACCCCTGGCCGTTGGCGCTGTATTTCAGCAGCTTCGCTCTGGCGAAACAGGCGCCGAGCACCAACGCACGCGCCGGTTTGCTCTACGCCCAGGTGCTGGCGCCGTTCGACCTCAACCTATCTCTCCAGGCGGCCGGGGTTCTGCTCGAGCAGAACAAGCCGGACGATGCGCGCAAGCTGCTCGAGGTGGTCGCGTACAATCCGCACGGCGGCGATCTGTCGATGATGGCGAGCAAGGCGCTGGATGCGTTGAACGGTGCCGGTGGAGTAAGCGCCGCCCGCGTTGCGCTCGGTGCTGAGGGCGATCCTGCCAAGGCGACCACCGACAAGAGCTAGGCCTCCTTCGGCGGTTCCGGCGTACTGAGCAGCACATCGGCTCGAACGGTCTGAGGCGGGGCCGCCTGACTGGGCGCCCCGCCATCGCGGAAAGTACCAGAGCTTTCGTCGGCAACGAGTTCGCGGATCAAGCCGCGGCGGCGATCCCGCTGGCGAAGTCGCGATAGGAGTGCAGCGGGCGGCCAAGGATGCCGGTCAGGCGTTCGACGTCGCCCTCATCGGGGATCATGCCGTCGCTGACGTAGCGCTCGGCCATCAGGCGCATCTCATAGGCCATCCACTTCGGCATGAAGGCCGCCACCGTCTGCTCGAAGCCGCTCGGATCATCCCCGCCATAGGCGATCTGGCGGCCCAGCACGTCCGACCAGATCGCGGCGACGTCGGCACCGGTCAGCGTGTCGGGGCCGACCAGGTTGATGGTCTCACTGGGCAGCTTGGCCGGCGCAGCCTCGCGACGGATCAGCTCGATCGCAGCGACCTCGGCGATGTCGCGGGCGTCGATCATGGCAACGCCCTTGCTGCCGATCGGCATCGGGTAGACGCCGTGCTGGAGGATGACGTCCTTGATCATCAACTCGTTGTCGATGAAGTAGGCCGGGCGCAGGATGGTCGCGCCGAAGCCCATCCCCTCCAGCATCCGCTCGGCGCCGGACTTCACCGCGAAGTGCGGGACGTTCACCGCGCGCTCGGCATGGAGCACCGACAGATACACGACCCGATCCACGCCCGCTTCCCGCGCGACGTTGAGGGTGATCAGCGCCTGGGTGAACTCGTCGCCAGTCACCGCATTCAGCAGGAACAGCGTGCTCACCCCGGCGAACGCGGCCCGCAGCGCGTCGATGTCGAGCAGGTCACCTTGCGCCACATCGACGCTTGCGGGAAAATCGGTCTTCGCAGGATCGCGGGTGAGCACGCGCACATCGGCGCCGCGCGCCACGAGCTGGTTGACGACATGGCGGCCGACGCGGCCGGTGGCGCCGATTACGAGAATGGTCATCGAGGTTACTCCTTCTTCTGCCTTGCTGGCATTGGAAGATTTAGTGATCCACGGACGCGCCAATAGGCGCTATATCCAGACGCACCGTCTCACAGGTGGAACGCATGGACCTTCTCGCATTGGCCGATTTCAATCTTGTCGCGCGTCATGGCGGCTTCGGGAAAGCAGCGCGGGCGGCGCGGCGACCGAAGGCGACGCTGTCTCGGCGCGTGGCGGATTTGGAGGATGCTCTGGACGTGCGCCTGTTCGAGCGGGGCGCACGGGCGTTGAAGCTCACAGAGGAAGGCAGGGCGCTCCATGAGCGGACGGGCGCGCTGCTCGCCGAAATCGATGAGACGGCGTCGGCCATCGCATCAGGCGGCGATCGGCCGCGGGGCCGCTTCAGGATCAGCGCACCCTTGCTCTTCTCGCAAACCGCAATGGGCAGGCTGGCGGCCGAATTCGCGCTCAGATATCCGGAGGTGCGCCTCGAGGTGACGACGGAGGACCGGGCCGTCGACATGATCGAGGAGGGTTATGACCTGGTGATCCGGGTCAATCCCGATCCCGACGAGAGCCTGGTCGGCCGGGCCTTCCTGCGCGACCGCATGGTGGTGGTGGCAGGCCCGGAGCTGCGGCAAGCGACCGGCGCGACCGTGCCCGCGGTGGTGCGCGGCGGCGACCAGGCGACACGCTGGACGGTGACCACAGCCGCTGGCCCATCGAGCATCGCCGTCGATCCGGTGCTCCGGCTGTCGTCGCTCGTGATGATCCGCGATGCGGTGCGGGCGGGTGTCGGTGCCGGGCGCCTGCCGGTGTCGCTTGTCGGCCACGATCTGGCGGCGGGTCGGCTGGTGCACTGGGGTGACGTGGAGGGTTCGGACATTGCCTTGTGGGCGCTCTACCCGTCGCGCCGTCTCCTCAGCACGCGGGTTTCGGCGTTCCTCGACCTGTTGAAGGAAGCTTTTCCCGGCGGCGCGCCAGAGGAACTCGCAGCGTACCTGAGCCTCTGACCACTCTTGATCATTCTCAACTGTAGACGGACGGAGCCGGTGTGACCTCCCGTTGACGTGTCCGAGGACTCACTTGACCGAACTTCCGGAGGGGAACAGAACGCGAACATAGTCTGTTGTGAGTCGCCGTGTCTGTCCCATCACCCATCATCGCCGGCTTGCGCGACGCGCTCCGCGCCATTGAGGGCGAGGGGCGGAGCCGTCTGATCCTGCCGTTCGGGGTCGACTTGCTCGACCGGCGTCTCGCGGACGGCGGGCTGCGGCTCGATGCACTCCATGAAGTGTCGTCGCGCGGGTCGGGCTGGGGTGACGATGCGGCCGCGATCCTGTTCGTTGCAGGGATCGCGGCGCGCGTCCGGGGCGAGGTGCTCTGGGTTCTGCGCTCCCGCGATCTGTTCGCGCCCGGTCTCTACCAGGCGGGGCTCAACCCGGACCGTGTGCTCTACGCCGAGGCGCGGGACGATGCCGAGCTTCTCGCGCTGCTGGAGGAGGGGCTGAGGCATGGCGGGCTCGGCGCGGTTGTCGGCGAGCCGAAGCGTGTCGAGATGGCCCAGTCCCGCCGGCTCCAGCTTGCGGCCGAACGCACCGCTACGCTGGCCATGCTGCTGACGCGGCCGACCCGCGAGGGCCGCGATCCGCTTGTCCAGCCCTCGTCCGCGGTGACGCGCTGGCGTGTCGCCCACGCTCCCTCCGTTCCCGCGCCGTGGGACGGACTTGGCCGGGCATGCTGGCGGCTGGCATGCGTGCGGCAGCGCGGCGGCGATCCCTTTGAACTCGTGGTGGAGGGCTCGGATGAAACGGGTCGCCTCGCTCTACCTGCCGAGCTGGTCGATCGACCGGCTGCGCAGGATCGAGCGCCGGCGCGCGCCGCCGGCTGAAGTCGACGGTCGTGCGGCTTTCGACGCGCTCGGCGCTGACGCCGCGGCCGAGCGCGCGCAGCATTGCTCCGTCCCCAAGGAAGGCGGATGGCGCCCCGGCGCGCGCTGGGCTCGAAACAATGTTGCGGGCGGTGGCAGTGGGCTGGCGGATACGCGCGAGCAGGTGGAGGCGGCCGTGGGAGCGATGCCGGCGCATCGCCGGCCGCCGCAGCGCGAGCTCGGCCGCACCAGCGAGGCGGCGGACAACCCGTTTCGCGGGTCAGGTCGGGGGCTGTCGCGTCCGCCCGAGGAGCGGGTCGCGGCACCCGCTCCGCTGCGCGAACTGTCGCGGCGGACGGAGGCGGCCGAGCCGCTGTTCCGGCCGGGCACGCGCGGCTGGCACGGCGGTGACCTCCAGGCGGCGGTGGACGGGCTTCTCGCGCACCAGCGCCCCTCATTCCAGGAGCTGTCGCGCAAGAGCGAGGTGGTCGACAACCCGTTCCGGCCGATGCCGCCGGACGAGGTCGGCGCCGTGGCGCGCTATGCCGCAATGCCGTCGCTCCAGTTCCCGGGCGAGGACGCGCCGGCCAAGGCTGGGCGCGGCGCTGCGCTGCGGAACAAGGCGCGCGACCGGTATCGCAACGAGGCACCCGCCGCGCGCCTGTCGCTCAAGCACCATGCCGCGATGCTGCCGGTCCAGGGTCCCGGCGAGGATGTGGCGACACGCAGGGCCCAGAAGCTGGCGGCCCGCACACCCAAGCGTAGCGTCCGCGACGGTCATGGCGGCGAGGCCGGCTATGTGCCGCCGCCGAGCATCGCGCAAAGCCTGAAGCAACTCGCCGCCATGCCCGCCGTCCAGTTCCCGGGCGAGGGGCCGCACCCCGACAACCACGGCAAGAGCGAGCCGACGGCGCCCACCTATGGGCAGGGCCGCTTCTTCCAGACCGGACGCACGCTCGCCAGCGTCGTCGCGCGGGTGTGCCGGGACGAGGAGGAGCCGGACGGAAGCCCCACGCCGCCGCCCGACGAACCGCCACTGGTTACGGCGCACAAGGTGGGACCCCGGGTGGAGCTCGCCGCCGTCAACGCCGCCGCCCGCGCACTCGGCCTCGCGCCAGGCATGGCCCTCACCATGGCCCGCGCGCAGGTGCCCGGTCTGGAAGTGAGGGATGCGGACCCTCAAGGGGACGCGGCCGACCTCCAGGCACTGGCCATCCTGCTCGCCCGGCGCTGGGCGCCGACGGTGGCGATCGACGGGGCGGACGGGCTGTTCGTCGACCTCACCGGCCTGACGCATCTCCATGGCGGCGAGGTCCGCTTCGCCCGCCGGCTCGTCCGCCTGCTCGCCCGCCACGGCGTCGCGGCGCGGGTGGCGGTGGCAGACAGCGCGGGCGCCGCGTGGGCGATGGCGCGGTTCGGGGCACGGGCGGCCATCCAGGTCCTCCAGCCCGGCGCGCAGGCCGACGCGCTGCCGCCACTCCCCGTCGCCGCTCTCCGGCTCGGGCAGCCGGCGCTGGAACTGCTGGCGCGGCTCGGCGTCGATCGGATCGGTCAGCTCTCGGCCATGCCGCGGGCACCGCTGGTGCGACGCTTCGGCGCCGCGATCGTCCACCGGCTCGACCAGGCGCTGGGGCGTGCGCCCGAGCCGCTCGATCCGGTGATGCCGCCCGCCCGCATCGAAGTGGAGCGCCGCTTCGCCGAGCCGATCGCCACCGCTGAGGCGATCGAGCATTGGCTGCGCGACCTGGTCCCCAGCCTGACGGCCGAGCTCGCCCGCGCCGGCCTGGGCGCGCGCGCGGTGGAGCTGATCGCGGCGCGGGTGGACGGCGTGCCTCAGCTGCTGCGGCTCGGCTTTGCGCGACCGACCCGTGATGCGGCGCACATGCTCCGGCTGACGCTGCGGCGCATCGAGGAGATCGAACCCGGCTACGGCATCGACGCGATGACCCTCCGGGTTCGCCGCGCCGACCCGCTCGGGCCGGAGTCGCTGGCGCCCGCGCTCACCGACGAGGCGAGGCCCGACCTCGGTCCGCTGGTTGACGTGCTCGCCAATCGTATCGGTCTTGGCAGGCTGTGGCGCGCCGCGCCGGTGGAGAGCGACGTGCCGGAGCGCTCGTGCAGCCTGGCACCGCCCCTCGACGCGCTCTCCACAGCGGCAAGGGCCACCCGCCTCGACGACGTGCGCCGCCTCGACGGCCGCCCGCCCGACCATCCCTGGCACCTACGCTGGCCCCGGCCCGTCCGCCTGCTCCGCCGCCCGGAGCAGATCGATAATGTCATGGCCGGGCTTCCCGACCAGCCGCCCAGGCGCTTCACCTGGCGCGGGGTCTCCCACCGCGTGGTTCGTGCCGAGGGCCCCGAGCGCATCGCCGGTGAATGGTGGCGGCGCGCGCCCGAACGCCAGGCGGTGCGCGACTATTTCCGGGTGGAGGACGACGAGGGGCAACGCTTCTGGCTGTACCGGCGCGGCGACGGCGTGCGCGGCGAGACCGGCGACCTCGCCTGGTTCATCCATGGCCTGGGCGACTGATCGCCGTGGCCTATTCCGAGCTCCAGGTGTCCACCCACTTCTGTTTTCTACGCGGCGTGTCGAGTTGCGAGGAGCTGTTCACCACCGCATCCGTCATGGGCATGCCCGCGCTCGGCGTCACCGACCGCAACTCAGTCGCCGGCGTCGTCCGTGCGATGGTGGCGGCGGAGGAGACGTCGGCGCAGCATGCTCCCATCCGGATGGTGGCGGGGTGCCGGCTCGACCTGGTGACCGGCGCGTCGCTGCTGGTCTGGCCGGAGGATCTGGCGGCGTGGAGCCGGCTCACGCGCCTGCTCACGATCGGCAAGGCGCGCGCGCGGCCGCAGCATGGCGAAAAAGGGAAGTGCTTCCTGCACTGGGAGGACGTGGCGGCCCATGCGGACGGCCTGGTCGCCTCGCTCGTAACGGGCGCGGACGGAGCGGATGACGGGGAGCTGCGCTGGATGGCGGACCTGTTCGGTCGGGACCGCGGCCATGTCTGCCTCACTCACCGGCGGCGCCCGGACGACGCGCGCAGGCTGCATGAGGCAAGCATCGCCGCCCGCCGCTTCGGCCTGACGCCGCTGGCGACGGGCGACGTGCTCTATCACCACCCGGACCGTCGCATGTTGCAGGACGTGGTCACCGCCATTCGCGAGAAGAGCACCATCGATCAGCTCGGGCTCAGGCGCGAGCGCTCCGCTGATCGCTGCCTCCACCCGCCGCACGAGATGGCGCGCCGCTTCGCCCACTACCCGGACGCGCTCGCCGCCGTCGAGGCGGTGGTCGAGCGGTGCACCTTTTCCCCGCGCGACCTCAAGGACCAGTACCTCTATCCCGAGGAGGCGGTGATGGCCGGGCAGACGCCGCAGCAGGCGCTGGAGAAGCTCGCCACCCGCGCCCTCGAACGGCGCTTCGACGGCGACCCGCCGCCCGCCTATCTCGCGCTGCTCGCCAAGGAACTGGGGTTCGTCGCCAAGCTCAACTACGCCGCCTATTTCCTGACCGTCCATTCGATCGTGCAGTTCGCGCGCAGTCAGGACATCCTGTGCCAGGGGCGCGGATCGGCGGCGAATTCGGTGATCTGCTTCGTGCTCGGCATCACTTCGATCGACCCGGTCGCCCACCAGCTGCTGTTCGAGCGGTTCCTGTCGGAGAACCGCGCCGAGCCGCCCGATATCGACATCGATTTCGAGCACGAGCGCCGTGAGGAGGTGATCCAGTGGATCTACGAGACCTATGGCCAGGACCATGCCGCGCTGACGGCGGTGGTCAGCCGTTTCCGCGCGCGCGGCGCGGTGCGCGAGGTCGGCAAGGCGCTGGGGTTGCCTGAGGACATGACGGCGGCGCTGGCCGGGCAGGTGTGGGGCTGGTCGGAGGAGGGCGTTGCCGACCGCCACGTCGACGCGCTCAACCTCGATCGCGGCGATCCGCGCCTGGCGTTGACGCTGGAGCTGGCGCGCGAGCTGATCGGCACGCCCCGCCACCTGTCGCAGCACCCCGGCGGGTTCGTCCTCACCCGCGACCGGCTCGACCGGCTAGTTCCGATCGAGCCTGCCTCCATGCCGGACCGTCGCGTGATCGAGTGGGAGAAGGAGGATGTGGAGGAAGCCGGCATGATGAAGGTCGACATTCTCGGCCTCGGCATGCTCGGCTGCATGCGCCGCGCCTTCGACCTGCTGGCGGAGCACAAGGGCATCCACCTCACGCTCGACCACGAGATGCTGCAGATCGACGATCCCGCCACCTTTGCGATGATCCAGAAGGCGGACACGCTGGGCGTGTTCCAGATCGAGAGCCGGGCGCAAATGGCGATGCTGCCCCGCATGCTGCCCGAAACCTTCTACGACATCGCCATCCAGGTCGCGATCGTCCGGCCCGGCCCGATCCAGGGCGACATGGTCCACCCATATCTCAAGCGCCGCGAGCAGAAGCGGAAAAACCCGGACATCGAGTTCGACTATCCCAGCCCGGCGCTGAAGGCCGTGCTGGAGAAGACCTATGGCGTGCCGCTCTTCCAGGAACAGGCGATGAAGGTCGCTATCGAAGGCGCCGGCTTCACGCCGGCGCGCGCCGACGAGCTGCGCAAGGCGATGGCGACGTTCAAGTATACGCAAGGGGTGGGGCAGTTCAAAACCGAGCTGATCGAGGGCATGGCCGCCAGGGGTATCGGCCCCGAATTCGCCGAGCGCTTGGTCAAGCAGATCGAGGGGTTCGGCTCCTATGGCTTTCCCGAAAGCCACGCCGCCAGCTTCGCCAAGATCGCCTACGCCTCATCATGGATGAAGTGCCACCACCCGGACGTGTTCTGCGCGGCCCTGCTCAACGCGCAGCCGATGGGGTTCTACGCGCCGGCGCAGATCGTCCGCGACGCGCGCGAGCACGGCGTGGTGGTGCTGCCGGTATGCGTGGTGGAAAGCAGCTGGGACACGCGGCTGGTGGCGCCGGACGACGCAGGCGAGGGGAGCGGGCCCGCCGGCCATCCGCTCCGGCTGGGATTGCGCATCGTGCATGGCGTCGCGGCAATCCATGCCGCGCGCATCCTCGCGGCGCGGGATCAGCGGGCCTTTGCGTCGGTGGAGGACCTGTGGCGCCGCTCCGGCGTGCCGCTCGCTTGCCTCGAGAAGCTGGCAAAGGCCGATGCGTTCGGGGCGCTGGGGCTGAACCGGCGGCAGGCGCTGTGGGCGATCCGCGGCCTTGGCGAGACGCCGCTGCCGTTGCTGGAAGCCGCGGAACGACGCGAGGAGCCCGTTGCCCTCGTCCCCCTCACCGCCGGACGCGAGGTCGTCGAGGATTATCGCGCCACCCAGCTGACGCTGCGCCAGCACCCCTTGTTCTTTCTGCGCGGCGAGCTGGCCCGCCAGCGGGTGATTCCCTGCGCCGGCTTGCGCAACACGCGCGACGGTCGCCGCGTGGAAGTCGCCGGCATCATCCTCGTCCGCCAAAAGCCGGGCAGCGCCAAGGGCGTGCTGTTCATCACCGTCGAGGACGAGACGGGTGTCGCCAACATCATCCTGTGGCCCGACCGTTTCGAGGCGCAGCGCACCGTCGTCATGTCCTCGGCGATGATCAGCGTGACGGGCGTGGTCCAGCGCGAGGGCGAGGTGATCCACGTCATTGCCGACCGCATCCATGATCGCACGCAGATGCTGCGCGAGATCGGCGACATCGATCTGCCGCGGATGACCAGCCCCGGCGACGGCGCGACCCACGCCGGCTCTCCCGACCGAGGAGAAGCCGGCTGGCGCCCGCGCGCGCGCAGCGACTACCACACGCCGTTCCGCAACGGCTGCGACCCGGAGGCAGTCATCCCCATCCGCAGCCACGACTTTCACTGACCCCGCAGCGGAAGCATAGCGTCGCGCAGCTACCGCACCGGGTCTTGATGATCGTGCGCGGCACCGGAAAGGTCTAAGCCTTTTCAACGGTGGTGACCCCTACGGGAATCGAACCCGTGCTTCAGCCGTGAAAGGGCCGCGTCCTAACCGCTAGACGAAGGGGCCGCGTGGGCGAGGTTCCGGTTAGGGAAACGCCAAGCGCCGGTCAAGCCGGTCA